>ERZ1023282.22-NODE-22-length-131202-cov-6.381701_pt1 | contig 131202 bp, 119 predicted proteins | sample MGYA00521262_ERZ1023282 | MGnify/ENA primary metagenome ERZ1023282 (study PRJEB32759, sample SAMN07749867) | skin metagenome | biome: transportation; feature: city; material: polyester macromolecule | host: Homo sapiens | place: Hong Kong:KT line | collected... | reverse complement strand
CATTCTCGGCACCCCGCCCGACGCCATCGACCTGGCCGAGGACCGCGACCGCTTCCAGAAGCTGGTTCAGGAGCTGCAGCTGCTGCAGCCCCCCAATGGCACCGCCACCTCGCTGGAGCAGGCCTTGTCGATTGCAGCGGAGGTGGGATATCCGCTGGTGGTGCGCCCCAGTTACGTGCTCGGTGGCCGGGCGATGGAAATCGTTCACGACGACGAAGGCCTGCAGCGCTACATGACCGAAGCGGTCCGGGTGTCCAATGACTCTCCGGTGTTGCTGGACCACTTCCTCAACAACGCCATCGAAGTGGATGTCGATGCGCTGGCCGATGGCCGTGACGTCGTCATCGGCGGCATCATGGAACACATTGAGGAGGCCGGTGTGCACTCCGGCGATTCGGCCTGCTCGTTGCCGGCTTACTCCTTGTCCCGTGCCGTACAGGACGTGATCCGGGAGCAGATCGTCAAGCTGGCCAAGGCACTCAACGTGGTCGGCCTGATGAATGCCCAGTTCGCGGTGCAGGATGATCGGGTGTACCTGTTGGAAGTCAATCCGCGGGCGTCACGCACCAGCCCCTTCGTGTCCAAGGCAACGGGGCGTCCGCTGGCCAAGATCGCCGCTCGCTGCATGGCGGGCCGTTCACTGGCGGAGCAGGGGGTGACGGCCGAGATCGTGCCCGACTATTACTCGGTCAAGGAATCGGTATTTCCGTTCAGCAAGTTCCCGGGCGTGGACCCGCTGCTGGGGCCGGAAATGCGCTCGACCGGCGAGGTCATGGGCGTGGGCAATCACTTCGGTGAAGCCTTCAACAAGGCGCTGCTTGCCGGTGGCATGGTGGTGCCCGCCAGCGGCACGGCCTTCATCTCAGTGCGAGAGCCCGATAAGCCCAAGGCGGTGGAGTTGGCACGCCTGCTGGCCTCCCGGGGCATTCGCGTCGTCGCCACGCATGGGACTGCGGTGGCCATTCAGGCGGCGGGCATCCCCTGCGAGCGGGTGAACAAGGTCAAGGAAGGCCGACCGCACTGCGTCGACATGATCAAGAATGGCGAGATCCAGTTCATCGCCAACACCACCGAGGGCAAGCAGTCGATCGAGGAAAGCCGCTCGATTCGGGCCGCTGCCATCCAGAACAAGGTGTGCTACTTCACCACGATTGCCGGCGCTCTGGCAGCGGCGGTGGCGATGGCGCACCTCGACAAACTCGACGTCAACCGGTTGCAGAGTCTGCATCAACGCCTGCATTGACCGGCACCGACCCGGCTGCCCGTGCGCCTTGGGGCGTGCTACAGTCGGTCCTCAATTCAGAAGCGCTTCGTGGCCTTATCCGGGCCGCGGAGCGTTTTTTTGCCTGGAGCCAAGGGAGCCCGGACATGAATAAGACCCCCATGACGGCGCGCGGCGCCGAGAAGCTGCGCGAGGAGCTGCGGTATCGCAAGAGCGAGCTGCGCCCCAAGATCATCGCTGACATCGATGAGGCCCGCTCACACGGCGACCTCCGCGAGAATGCCGAATATCACGCTGCGCGTGAACAGCACGGCTTCAACGAAGGACGTATCACCGAGATCGAGTCGAAACTGGCGTCGGCCCAGGTCATCGATGTCACGCAACTCAAGGCGCAGGGGAAAGTGATCTTTGGTGCCACGGTGGCGGTGGCGGACGCCGATAGCGGCGAAGAGATGGATTACCAGATCGTCGGCGAGGATGAGGCGGACATCAAGGCCGGCATGATCTCCTTCAACTCCCCGATTGCCCGTGCCCTGATCGGAAAGACCGAAGGGGATGTGGTCAGCGTTCAGGTCCCCAGCGGGGTGAGGGAGCTCGAGATCATCACCATCCGTTACGAATAGGGCGAAAGTCCGAGGCGGCGATGGCCCGAAAACGCAGTGGCAGTTCGGCGCGATGGTTGGCTGAGCACGAAGCCGACCGGTACGTACTGGAGGCGCGCAAGCTGGGCTACCGGTCTCGGGCGGTGTTCAAACTGGAGGAGATCCATCAGCGCGATCGCCTCTTCAAGCCCGGGCAGGTGGTGGTGGATCTGGGTGCGGCGCCTGGCGGATGGAGTCAGTACGCGCGCCCATTGCTGGGCGGAAAGGGGCGTCTGTTCGCCCTGGACATTCTGCCGATGGACAGCCTGCCCGACGTGGAGGTCCTCTGTGGCGCCTTCCGCGAGGCCGAGGTGCTGGCCACCCTGGAGGCTGAAATCGGTGATCAGGGGGTGGACCTTGTAATGTCGGACATGGCCCCCAACTTATCGGGTGTGGACGCCGCTGATCAGGCGTCCAGCATTTATCTGTGCGAGCTGGCACTGGAGTTTGCCGTCGCGCACCTTAAACCGGGTGGCACATTTCTGGTGAAGCTGTTTCAGGGCGAGGGCTCGGAAGCCTATCTGCGGGCGGTGCGGGCGGTTTTTCCGCAGGTTGCCGTCCGTAAGCCCAAAGCCAGCCGTCCGCGGTCCCGGGAAGTGTATGTGCTGGCGCGGAATTTTAGACGGGTGTAACGTGTCCAACGTGCCCGGGTAATGGGAAGAGTGCATTGAACGATTTGGCCAAAAATCTGCTCCTGTGGGTCGTCATCCTCGTCGTCCTGATGAGCGTGTTCCAGAGCTTCTCGGGGGGCAGTCGGGGGGCAACCCCGCAATTGGCCTATTCGGAGTTCCTCCATCAGGTCAAGCAGGGCAATGTTGCCGAGGTGGACATTCAGGATCAGGTGATCCGCGGTCAGCTCAAGAGCGGCTCGCGCTTTTCCACCGTGAGCCCGGAAACCGACAACCGGTCGATGATCGGTACCCTGATCGACAACGACGTCAAGTTTGACGGCGAGTTGCCGCAGCAGACCCCGATCCTGCTGCAGTTGCTGTTCAATGCCTTCCCGATTCTGCTGCTGATTGGCGTGTGGATTTACTTCATGCGGCAGATGCAGGGCGGCGGCGGCGGCCGTGGCGCCATGTCATTTGGCAAGAGCAAAGCACGCATGCTCAGTGCCGACCAGATCAAGATCACGTTTGCAGACGTGGCAGGGGTGGAGGAGGCCAAGCAGGAGGTATCCGAGCTGGTCGACTTCCTCAAGGATCCGGGCAAGTTCCAGAAGCTGGGCGGGAAGATTCCGCGCGGGGTGCTGATGGTCGGCTCCCCGGGGACCGGCAAGACCCTGCTGGCCAAGGCCATCGCAGGCGAAGCCGGCGTGCCGTTCTTTGCCATCTCCGGCTCCGACTTCGTTGAGATGTTCGTTGGCGTCGGGGCATCGCGCGTCCGTGACATGTTCGAGCAGGCCAAGAAGCACGCGCCCTGCATCATCTTTATCGACGAAATCGACGCGGTGGGGCGTCACCGCGGAGCCGGTTTGGGCGGCGGTCACGACGAGCGCGAGCAGACCTTAAACCAGCTGTTGGTGGAAATGGACGGCTTCGAGGGCAGTGAGGGCGTCATCGTCATTGCCGCCACCAACCGGCCCGACGTGCTCGACCCTGCGCTTCTGCGCCCCGGCCGCTTTGACCGTCAGGTGGTGGTGCCGCTGCCGGACGTGCGTGGCCGTGAGCAGATCCTCAAGGTGCACATGCGCGCCGTGCCGCTGGCCGACTCCGTCAAGCCGGGGATCATTGCCCGTGCCACCCCGGGGTTCTCTGGCGCGGATCTCGCCAACCTGGTCAACGAGGCGGCATTGTTTGCCGCGCGTGGCAACAAGCGCCTGGTGGACCAGGAAGATTTCGAGCGCGCCAAGGACAAGATCATGATGGGGGCCGAACGGCGCTCCATGGTGATGAGCGATGACGAAAAGCGCCTGACGGCGTATCACGAGGCGGGACATGCCATCGTCGGGCTGTCGGTTCCCGAGCATGATCCGGTCTACAAGGTCACCATCATTCCCCGTGGGCGGGCTCTGGGGGTGACCATGTTCCTGCCCGAAGAGGATCGCTACAGCTATACCAAGCAGCGGCTGAACTCCCAGGTGAGCTCCCTGTTCGGCGGGCGTATCGCCGAGGAGATCATCTTCGGGGCCGACAAGGTCACCACCGGCGCCTCCAACGACATCGAGCGGGCTACCGATATCGCCCGCAACATGGTTACCAAATGGGGTTTGTCCGACAAACTCGGGCCGTTGGCCTACTCAGAGGACAACGGTGAGGTGTTTCTGGGGCGCAGTGTGACCCAGACCAAGAACATCTCGGATGAAACCGCGCATGTGATCGATCAGGAGATTCGCGAGGTCATCAACCGCAACTACAATCGGTCGCGCAAGATCCTTGAGGACAACCTCGACAAGCTGCACGCCATGGCTGAAGCGCTGATCAAGTACGAGACCATCGACAGCGATCAGATCGCCCGCATCATGGATGGCAAGGATCCCGGGGTGCCCAGCAGTTGGCACGACAACGATCCGACGCCGCCCGCTGCACCAGCACAGCGCCCTGCGGATGACGACAAGCCGGCGCCGTCGGCCTCGTCCAAGCCGGCGAACCAGCTCTGAGTTCACCGCGGGTTGGGGCGCAGCCTGCGGCGTCAGCGAGCGCTTGGCCGCCCGCGCAGCCGTGGGTCATGGGCGTGATCAATGTCACGCCCGATTCCTTTTCGGATGGGGGGCGTTACGCCACCGTCGACGCCGTAGTGCAGCGTGCCGAGCAGTTGGTCGCGGAGGGCGCCGATCTGCTGGACATTGGCGGGGAGTCGACACGGCCGGGGGCAGCGCCGGTCGGAGAGACGGAGGAGCTCGATCGCGTTGTACCCATGATCGAGGCCCTGTCCACCCGGTTCGCTGTCCCGCTGTCGGTGGATACGCGTACGCCGTCGGTGATGCGCGCCGCCTGTCAGGCCGGGGCAAGCTGGATCAACGATGTCAATGCACTGCAGGCGCCCGGAGCGCTCGATGCTGCGGTCGCGACCGGGGCCCGTGTCTGCCTGATGCACATGCAGGGCCTGCCGGCGACCATGCAAGTCGACCCGCAGTATGACGATGTGGTGGGGCATGTGGTCGCGTTTCTCGAGGCCAGGGTGGCCGCCTGTCTGGCGGCCGGGGTTGCCAGGGATCGGTTATGCGTAGACCCCGGCATCGGCTTTGGCAAGCGGCTGTCCGACAACCTTGCCCTGCTGGCGGCGATGCCACGGCTGATGGCCCTGGAGGTGCCGGTGCTGGTGGGGGTCTCCCGCAAGTCGATGTTCGGTGACCTGTTGGGGCTTCCGGTGGATCAGCGTTTATCGGCGAGTCTGTCGGCTGCTGCGGTTGCCGTTTTTCAGGGGGCCGCTATAGTGCGCGCCCACGATGTCCGTGCCACCGTTGAAGCGGTGCGCGTGGCACATGCCCTGCGACTGGCAGGGCATCATTCAGCCGGATAGGCCGGCTTCCGGGAGCGTGCATGTCGCGGCAGTACTTCGGAACGGATGGTATTCGCGGGCGCGTCGGTGTGACACCGATGACGCCAGAGTTTGCCGTGCGCCTGGGATGGGCGGCGGGGCAGGTGCTGGGGCGGGAGCCCGGCGCGCGCGTGGTGATCGGCAAGGATACTCGGCGTTCCGGGTATCTCTTCGAGTCGGCGCTGGAGGCCGGACTTTCCAGCGCCGGTGTCGAGGTCTTGCTGCTGGGGCCGATTCCGACGCCTGCAGTGGCCTACCTGACCCGTGCGCTACGCGCCGAGGCCGGGATCGTCATCTCCGCCTCGCACAATCCGCATCATGACAACGGCGTCAAGTTTTTTGGCCCCCAGGGCGGCAAGCTCAGTGATGCCGTGGAGGCGGAGATCGAGGCTGCGTTGGCTTCGCCGATGAGCATGGTGGCGCCCGAAGCGCTGGGGCTGGCGCGTCGCATTGACGATGCCGCGGGTCGCTACATCGAGTTCTGCAAGGCCAGTTTTGGCGACGGCAACCTGGATGGACTGAAGCTGGTGGTGGACTGCGCCAATGGAGCGGCCTATCGGGTGGGGCCCGCCGTGTTTGATGAGTTGGGGGCCTCGGTGCTTGAGGTTCTCGGTGGTGAGCCCGACGGTTTCAATATCAATCATGGCTGCGGCTCGACACATCTGGCGGCCTTGCAGGAGGCTGTGCGTCGCACCGGTGCCGATGTCGGCATTGCGTTTGACGGGGATGCGGACCGCTGTCTGCTGGTGGACGCCAACGGCGAGGTGGTCGATGGCGACCAGATCCTATTTGCGATCGCCCGTGGGCGGCATGCTGCGGGCACGCTGAAAGGCCCGGTCGTCGGGACCTTGATGTCGAACCTGGGGTTGGAGCAGGCCCTGACCGAAATGGGCGTGCCGTTCGAGCGTACCGCGGTGGGCGATCGCTATGTCATGGAGCGGTTGCAGGCCACCGGCGGCATGCTGGGGGGCGAAACGTCCGGCCACACCTTGTGCCTGGATCGGTCGACGACCGGAGATGGTTGCGTCACGGCCCTGCAGGTGCTGGCGATCATGGCACGCGAAGGGAAGGGCCTTGCGGATCTGGTATCCGGCATGACGCGCTGCCCGCAGGTCCTCATCAATGTGCCGGTGCAGGGGGACGCCAAGGCGCTCATGACGCACCCGCCGCTGCAGCAGGCCGAAGTGGCCGAATCCCAGGCGCTTGCGGGACGTGGCCGGATCCTGTTGCGCCCTTCCGGGACGGAGCCCTTGCTGCGGGTCATGGTGGAGGCGCACGATGCCGACGAATGTCGGCAGATCGCCGAACGCCTGGCGGGGGTGGTACGGAGCCTGGCGCCCACGGCGGACTGAACGAAGACGAACGAGAGGACAAGCAGATGACGCGTACCCCCCTGGTGATGGGTAACTGGAAGATGAACGGCAGCCGCGACGACAACGCGGCCTTGCTCCGTGACCTGCTGCTGGAGGTCAAGAAGTTCGGTGGTATCGAGGTGGCGGTATGCCCGCCAGCGGTGTACCTCGACAGCGTGGCGCAGCAGATTGCCGGTTCGCCGGTGCGTCTAGGCGGGCAGAATCTGTGCGAGCAGCCGTCTGCCGGTGCGTTTACCGGCGAGATCCACGGCAATATGCTGCGGGAGTTCGGTTGTCGATACGTGCTGGTGGGGCACTCGGAACGCCGCAGCCTGTATGGCGAGACCGATGATCGGGTGGCGGAGAAATTCGTCACCGCGCAATCCTGCGGACTGGTGCCGGTGCTCTGTATTGGCGAGACCCTGGAGGACCGTGAGTCCGGGCAGACCGAGACGGTATTGGCCCGGCAGCTGGATGCGGTGCTGACGCGCGCCGGGATCGCGGCCTTCCGCAATGCGGTGGTCGCCTATGAGCCGGTCTGGGCCATTGGTACGGGGCGCACGGCCTCGCCGGAGCAGGCGCAGGCTGCGCATGCATTTGTACGCAGCCGTTTGCAGGCGGGCGATGCTAAAATCGCCGGTTTGGTCCCCTTGCTGTACGGTGGCAGTGTCAACGCGGACAATGCCGCCACCTTGTTTGCTCAATCCGACGTCGATGGTGGTCTGATCGGCGGCGCCTCGCTCAAGGCGGGTGCGTTCCTGGCGATCTGCGCCGCCGCACATGCCCGTAATGGTTAATTGTTCATGTATACCGCACTTGTCATCATCCAGGTCCTGATTTCGGTTGTATTGGTCGGCCTGATTCTCATCCAGCACGGGAAAGGCGCCGACGCTGGGGCTGCTTTCGGCAGTGGGGCTTCAGGCACGGTGTTCGGTGCGCGCGGTTCCGCCAATTTTCTGTCTCGCACGACGGCGTGGCTCGCTACCGGATTCTTCCTCGTGAGCCTGGCGCTTGCCTACCTGGTGCACGCAGATCGTCCCGTGGATTCGGTCGTCGACCGCATGGCGGCGCCCGCCGAGGCCCCGGCTGTGCCGGATGCCTCTGTTGCGGATTCCGTCATTCCGGACAGCGAGCCGGTACCGACGACACCGGTGATTCCCGAATAAGGCGATATTTTCGGTGCAGGGGCTGGCGGCTGGCCGGTCCAGGCGCTATGATTCGCGCCCCCGATCGACGCCCATGTGGTGGAATTGGTAGACACACTACCTTGAGGTGGTAGCGGCGAGAGCCTTGGGAGTTCGAGTCTCCCCGTGGGCACCAAGAATGGGTGCCGGGAATGGCAGGTCGAAACGGGAAAAGTGGTTGAGGCGATACGGGTTTGGTTGTATACTTATCGTCTGTCTGGTGCGGGGTGGAGCAGTCTGGCAGCTCGTCGGGCTCATAACCCGAAGGTCGTAGGTTCGAATCCTGCCCCCGCTACCACATTATTGGTTGGTCCAGGCCCCTTGCGGGCCTTTTTTATTGCGTAGGGTTGCAGGAGCCACATGCTGGAAACGCGTTTGCAGGCATTGCTGACCCCGGTCGTGGAAGGCTTGGGGTACGAACTCGTCCTGATCGAATTTCAGGGTGCTGGTCGCTCGGCAACGTTGCGCCTGTTCATCGACTCGCCGGGCGGAATCATCGTCGCCGACTGCGAACGCGTCAGTCGTGAGGTCGCAGCCCTGCTGGACGTCGAGGATCCCATTCCGTCGGCATATCAACTTGAAGTGTCATCGCCCGGGCTGGATCGCCCATTGGTCACGCCGGCGCACTATCAGCGCTTCTTGGGTGAACAGGTCCGGGTGCAGCTGGTGGCGCCGCGAGATAACCGGCGCAAATGGTTGGGGGTATTGCTTTCCGCTGACGACGACGGCATCGAGCTGATGGCGGCGGAAGGGCGTGTGACCTTGTCTTATTCGGAGATCGAGCGGGCCCGTCTGGTGCCCGATTTTGACCGGGAACTGGCGAAATCATGAACAAGAACATTCTGCTGATGGTGGATGTGGTCTCCAACGAGAAAGGCGTGGAGAAGGAAATCATCTTCCAGGCGTTGGAGGCTGCTCTGGCGTCGGCCACCAAAGAGCATCATGGGGATGAGGCGGAGATCCGTGTCGCTATTGATCGCGAAACGGGTGAATACGAAAGCTTTCGCCGCTGGACTGTGTTCGAGGACGACTCCGAGGAGTTCGAATATCCAGAGCGCCAGATCAAGCTGACCTACGCGCAGAAGGATCACCCGGAGATTCAGCCGGGCGAAGTCATCGAGCAGACGGTACCGTCCGTGGACTTCGGGCGCATCGGCGCGCAGAAGGCCAAGCAGGTCATCGTGCAGAAGGTGCGGGAAGCTGAGCGTGCCATGGTCGTCGAGGCCTACAGCGAGCGCGTGGGCGAGCTCATCACCGGCATGGTGAAGCGTATCGAGCGTGGCGCGGTCATCATGGATCTCGGAAACAACGCGGAAGCGATCATTCCGCGTGAGCATGTCATTCCGCGTGAGCCGATCCGGCCTGGTGACCGTGTTCGTGGCTACATCTATGAAGTGAGCCCCCAGATCCGCGGGCCTCAGATTTTTGTGTCCCGCACTGATCCGCGCTACCTCATGGAGTTGTTCAAGCTTGAGGTTCCGGAAATCGCACAGGGACTGATCGAACTGAAGGGAGCGGCACGTGATCCCGGTCTTCGCGCCAAGATTGCGGTGCAGGCCAAGGACAAACGAATCGATCCGGTGGGCGCCTGTGTCGGGATGCGCGGCTCGCGTGTGCAGGCTGTTTCCAACGAGCTGGCGGGTGAGCGTGTCGACATCGTGCCGTGGGACGAGAACGTGGCGCAGTTCGTGGTGAACGCGATGGCGCCGGCAGAAGTCGAGAACATCGTGGTCGATGAAGATGCTCACGCCATGACCATTGGGGTGTCCGAGGAGAAGCTTGCCCAGGCCATTGGTCGCGGTGGGCAGAACGTCAGGCTTGCATCGGAGTTGACTGGCTGGACGCTCAACGTGATGACGGCTGCGGATGCGGAAGCGCGCCGCGAGTCGGAAAACCAGAACATCCAGGAGATGTTCATGGAAGCACTGGATGTCGATGCCGAGGTGGCGCTGGTGCTGGTGCAGGAAGGCTTCACCACGCTGGAGGAGATTGCCTACCTGCCCGACGAGGAAATGCTTGAGATCGAGGAGTTCGATGAGCAGATCGTTGAGGAGCTCAAGAATCGCGCTCAGGACGTGCTGCTCACCAAGGCAATCGCGCGCGCTGAGCGGCAGGCATCGGTGAAGCCCGCGGATGATCTGCTGGAGGTGGAGGGGGTCGACGAGGAGACCGCTTTCGTGCTGGCGGAAGCGGGCGTCGTGACCGCTGAAGATCTCGCGGATCTCGCGACCGATGAACTGCTCGAGAAAGTCTCGATGGACGAGGCGCTGGCCTCACAACTGATCATGGCTGCGCGCGACAAGGTTTACGCCTGAGCGCCGCCCAGTCACATAACGGAATTCGCATGTCGACGGTTACAGTCAAAGATTTTGCCAATGAACTGAATCGCTCGGTGACCGAGCTGCTGGCCCAGTTCCGCGAGGCGGGCGTCACCGTGAAAGACGAGTCCTCGGAAATCAGTGCCCAGGACAAGCTCGCGTTGCTGAGTTACTTGCGTCAGAAGACCCGTGCCGCCGGTGCGCCGCTGTCGATGGCGCCTGAGGGCGGTGAGCGACGGATCACACTGAAGCGCAAGGAAACCTCGGAGCTGCGGCTGGGCGGCGCACGTGGCGCACCCGCCAAGACCGTCAGCATTGAGGTGCGCAAGAAGCGCACCATCCTCAAGCAGGATCCGGTCGAGGCATCTGCTGCGGTGCCGGTGGCCGCCGCCCCCGAGGTGGACGAGGCACGCGAGGCCGCAGCCGCGGAAGCTGCGGCGGCGGAAGCGGCTCGTATCGAGCGGGAAGCTGCTGAAAAGCAGGCTGCTGAGGCCGCTGCGGAAGCGGAGCGGCAGGCCCAGGAAACCGCCGAACGGGAAGCCCGAGAGGCACGCGAAGCGGCCGAGCGCGCACAGCAGGAGGCTGATGAAAAGCTGCGCCGGGACAAGGAGCAGCACGAGAAGCAGCTGCAGGAAGATCCGCTGTACCGTCAGCGCTGGGAGGCGGGGCAGGCACGCCGCCGTGCCGAAGAGAACCTGCGCCGTGCCGCTGAGATGCGCGCGGCCAACCCGCAGCCTGCAACCCCGGCAGCCCCGGCGGCCGCGCCAGCTGGTGCGGCTCGACGCAATGACCGGCGCGGCGGGGCGGAGCGGGGCGGGCGTACCGAACTGCACCTTTCAGAGGGCAAGTCCGGCAAGCGTGAGAAGAAAGGCCGCAAGGGGTCCGCCGGGCGTGTGCGGGTCGACAATCAGCACACCTTTGAGCGTCCGACTGCGCCAGTGGTTCGGGATGTCGAAGTGCCCGAGGTAATCACGGTTGGTGAGCTGGCCAATCGGATGGCGGTCAAGGCGACCGACCTGATCAAGGTGATGATGAAGAATGGCCTGATGGCCACGATCAACCAAAGCCTGGATCAGGACACCGCAGCCTTGATGGTCGAGGAGATGGGGCACCGCGTGACCATGGTGAAAGCCACGGATGCCGAGGAATCACTCGAGCAGGCCGCGTTTGCCGATGTCAGCGATGCCGAGCTGCTGCCGCGCCCACCGGTGGTCACCATCATGGGGCACGTTGACCATGGCAAGACCAGCCTGCTTGATTACATTCGCAAGACCCGTGTCGCCGCTGGCGAGGCGGGGGGCATCACGCAGCATATCGGCGCCTACCATGTCGAGACGGACAAGGGCGTTGTGAGCTTTCTGGATACGCCAGGGCATGCGGCGTTCACCCGTATGCGTGCGCGCGGCGCCCAGATCACCGACGTGGTGATCCTGGTGGTGGCTGCCGATGACGGGGTGATGCCTCAGACGCGCGAAGCCATTCAGCATGCGCGTGCCGCCGGTGCGCCGATGGTTGTGGCCATCACCAAGATCGATAAGCCCGAGGCCGATGTGGATCGGGTCAAGAATGATCTCGCGAAGGAAGAAGTGATTCCCGAGGAGTGGGGAGGCGACACCCAGATGGTGGGCGTCTCCAGTCATACCGGCGACGGTATTGATGATCTGCTGGACGCCATCCTGGTGCAGTCCGAGGTCCTGGAGTTGAGTGCGCCGGTGGATGCGGATGCCCGCGGTACCGTGGTGGAAGCTTCACTCGAGAAAGGGCGCGGTCCGGTGGCGACTGTGCTGGTGCGGTCGGGCACCCTGAACCAGGGTGACGTGGTGCTGTCCGGCCGCTTCTTCGGGCGCGTTCGTGCCCTGTTTGATGAGGCGGGCCGCCCGGTCAAGAGTGCGGGCCCCTCCATTCCGGTGCAGGTACTGGGGCTTTCCGGGGTTCCGGATGCCGGTGATGACGTGGTGGTGGTCGCTGACGAGCGCAAGGCGCGCGAGCTGGCGGACCTGCGCGAAGTGAAGATGCGTGAGCAGAAGCTTGCGCAGAACCAGGCCATGCGCATGGATCAGATCCTGGCCCGCATGGGCGAGGGCGAGGTCAAGCAGCTCAACCTGATGATCAAGGCGGATGTGCAGGGCTCGTCCGAGGCGCTGGCCGAATCGCTCCGCAAGCTGCCCAGCGAAGAAGTGCGAATCAACGTGCTGTCGTCCGCCATCGGTGGTATCAACGAGTCCGACATCGACCTTGCACTGGCCTCCAAGGCCATCATCATCGGCTTCAATGTTCGTGCCGACGGGGGCGCGCGCAAGCGCATCCAGGAGACCGGCGTCGACGTCCGTTACTACTCGATCATCTACAACGTGCTCGATGATGTCGCGGATGCGGTCTCCGGGCTGTTGGGAACCGAGACGCGCGAGCAGATCGTGGGCATTGCCCAGGTGCGTGACGTGTTCCGCAGCCAGAAGCTGGGCAGCATCGCCGGCTGTCTGGTGCTGGAAGGATCGGTGCAGCGGAGCCTTCCGATCCGCGTGCTGCGCGACAACACGGTCATTTACGAGGGCACGCTGGAGTCGCTGCGTCGCTTCAAGGACGATGTGCAGAAGGTCGAAGCCGGTACCGAATGCGGTATCGGGGTGAAGGACTACAACGACGTCAAGGTCGGCGATCAGATCGAATGCTTCCAGCGCGTCGAAGTCCGGCGTACCGTGAAGGCCACTGCCGCCGCCTGAATGTCCGTCCATGCCCCGTGAGTTTTCCCGAAAACTGCGTGTCAACACACAGCTCCAGCAGGTGTTGGCGACCTTGATCCGCAGCGAGTTGCGTGATCCGCGAGTTGCCGGCGTCACGGTGACCGGCGCGGATGTGGCGAAGGACCTCCGGCATGCCAAGGTCCGCGTCAGCGTTCTCGGCAGTGACGAGGATCTGGCGGCGGCCGTTCAGGTGTTGAATCGGGCGGCTGGCCGTTTGCGGCATGGTGTTGGACGCGTGCTGTCGTTGCGATACCTGCCTGAGCTGCACTTTCAGGCCGACGAGGAGCTGCGAACCGGGGATCGCCTCGGTGCTTTGATTCGCACCGCGGTGCGTGAGGATGACGTCCATGCGCGGACGCGTGGTGACGATGCGCCGGCTGTGGAGCCGGATGCCGAATGAGCAAGCCGCGGCGCCCGCGGCGCACGGTCAGCGGCATCCTCTTGCTCGACAAACCGCTTGGCTGGTCGTCCAACGCGGCGCTGATCGAGGTGCGGAAGCGTTATCAGGCGGACAAGGCAGGTCATATCGGCAGTCTTGACCCGCTGGCCACCGGCCTGTTGCCGATCTGCCTGGGGCAGGCCACCAAGCTGTGCGGTCAACTCCTGGCTTCCGATAAGTGCTACCGGGCAACAGTGGTTCTCGGCGCCTCCACGGATACCGGCGATGTCGAGGGGCAGGTCACCGAGCGCAGTGATCTTGCCGGCTATGAGCCAGAACGATTGTCGGCGGTCGCAGCGGCGTTTCTGGGGCCCCAGCAGCAAACCCCACCGATGTACTCGGCGATCAAGCAGCAGGGTGTTCGCCTGTACCAGCTTGCGCGCGAGGGTGAAGTGGTGGAGCGGGCGCCACGCGATATTGTCATTCATGCCTTGAGCCTGGTGCCGTCCGGGCCGGATCGTTTTGACATGGAGGTGCGGTGCTCCAAGGGCACCTACGTCCGAGTGCTGGCGGAGGACATCGCCAGGGCGCTCGGGCAAGTCGGGCATCTGGTGGCCTTGAGAAGGACCGCAGCCGGCCCGTTCCAGGGGCCGATGCTTGCCTTCGATGCCCTCACCGCGACGTCCGCCCAAGGCGGGCTGCCCGCTTTGGATGCGCTGCTGCTCCCGCTTTCGGCGGCCTTGCCCGAATGGGCCAGGGTGGCGGTTTCAGCCGATCAGGCCGCGTTGTTGCGACGTGGGGGCAGGGTTCCCCTGCCGGGTGCGGCAGCCGGCGATGTGGCGGTGATCGATCCGACGGGTGACGTTGTTTGTCTCGGCGAGGTGCGTGAGGCGCAGCTACAGCCCCGACGGTGGTTGTCTGACCGCTATCCCTGATTTGTCTATTGCAGCTTTTCGGTGTGGAAAGCTACAATATTGGACTTTATTACCGTTTGTTTTTCGACTGACCGATTTATCCGGAGTTTTTCATGACGATGTCCGTGGCCGATAAGGCTGAAGTGGCCCAGAAGTTCGCACGCACGCCCGGCGATACCGGTTCGCCCGAGGTGCAGATTGCGCTTCTGACGGCCCGTATCAGCAGCCTGAGCACGCATTTCTCTGATCACAAGAAAGATCACCATTCGCGTCGCGGCCTGCTGAAGATGGTCAACCAGCGCCGTGGCCTGCTGGATTACCTGAAGCGCAAGAGCGAAAGCCGCTACCTGAAGCTGATCGCCGATCTCGGTCTGCGTCGCTAGGTCTGTGAGGGATCACGCTCGCGGCCCGCTGATGTTCATGGCCCGTTCGTTGACCCGTATTTCGAACCTTCAAGAAGCCGCCGGACCCTCGACACGAGGCCGGGCGGCTTCTTCCATTTGAGGAGCTCAAAACATGGCGATTCCCGCCACGCCGGCTGCGGCCGTTACCAAAACCTTCCAATACGGCAACCAGACCATCACCCTTGAAACGGGTGCGGTGGCCCGTCAGGCCGCCAGCGTCATCGTTCGCATGGGCGATACCGTGGTCATGGTCAACTGCGTTGCGAAGAAAGAAGCCAAGCCTGATCAGTCCTTCTTTCCGCTCACCGTGGACTACATGGAGCGTTTCTACGCGGGCGGCCGGATTCCCGGCGGCTTCTTCAAGCGTGAAGGGCGCCCGACCGAGAAGGAAACCCTGACGTCGCGTTTGATCGATCGTCCCCTGCGGCCGCTGTTCCCGGATGGTTTTCTCAACGAAGTCCAGATCGCGGCGACCGTGATGTCGCTCGACCCCGACATCAACGGCGATATCCCCGCCATGATCGGCGCCTCTGCTGCCGTTGCGCTGACCGGTGCGCCCTTCATGGGGCCGATTGGCGCCGCCAAGGTCGGCTACAAAGACGGTCACTTCCTGCTCAACCCCACTGAGAGCGAGCTGAAGGAGTCTGCTCTGGAACTGGTGGTCGCAGGGACTCGCGATGCCGTGCTGATGGTCGAGTCCGAAGCGGAGATGCTGTCGGAGTCGGTGATGCTGGGCGCCGTGCTGTTCGGTCACGAGCAGATGCAGGTAGCGATCGACGCCATCAATGCGCTGGTTGCTGAAGCGGGTCAACCGAAGTGGGACTGGCAGGCGCCGAGCGACGATGCTGTCGGCGCCTATGTGGAGCAGTATGCTCCCGCCGTCACTGAAGCCTATACGCTCACCGATAAGCAGGCCCGTTACGGCAAGTTGGGTGAAGTGCGTACCAGCGCCATGGCGGCCAAGCCGGACACCGTTTCCGACATGCAGGTGAAGGAAGGGCTGCACCAGCTGGAAGCGCGCATCGTGCGCAACCGTATCCTCGACGGTCAGCCTCGCATCGATGGACGGGATCGTTTCACAGTCCGGCCGTTGGCCATCAGTGCCGGCGTGTTGCCCCGGACTCACGGGTCGGCGCTGTTCACCCGTGGCGAGACCCAGGTGCTCGCCGTTGCCACGCTGGGTACGGGCAAGGACTATCAGATCATTGATGCCATCGAAGGTGAGTGGCATGAGAAGTTCATGTTCCACTACAACTTCCCGCCGTACTGCGTCGGAGAGACGGGGCGCATGAACATGCCCAAGCGCCGGGAGATCGGCCATGGTCGACTGGCGAAGCGCGGCGTGGCTGCGGTGATGCCGGATCTCGAAAAGGAATTTCCGTACGTGGTGCGGGTCGTGTCCGAGGTTACCGAGTCCAACGGCTCTTCCTCGATGGCGTCGGTGTGCGGGGCCTGCCTGTCCCTCATGGACGCCGGTGTCCCGCTGAAGGCGCCGGTGGCCGGTGTTGCCATGGGCTTGATCCTGGAAGACAGCCGTTGGGCCGTGCTCACCGACATTCTGGGTGACGAAGATCATCTGGGTGATATGGACTTCAAGGTCGCCGGAACCCAGGACGGTGTGACGGCTCTGCAGATGGACATCAAGATCGCCGGTATCACCGGCGAGATCATGCAGCAGGCGCTGGAGCAGGCGAAGACGGCGCGTCTCAACATCCTTGAACAGATGAATCAGGTGCTGCCGGCACCGCGTTCCGAGATGTCACCTTACGCGCCGCGCATCACGACCATCAAGATTCATCCCGACAAGATCCGCGAGGTCATTGGCAAGGGTGGGGCGACGATTCAGAGCATCACCCGCGATACCAACACGCAGATCGACATTGACGACGATGGCACCATCAAGATCGCTGCGACCGACGGGCTGGCGGCGCAGGCGGCCGTGGCGCGCATCGAAGCCTTGACCCGGGACGTGGAGGTCGGTGCGATCTACGAGGGCAAGGTTGCCAAGATCATGGACTTCGGCGCTTTCGTGACCATCGCACCGGGTAAGGATGGCCTGGTGCACATCTCCCAGCTCGCCGACAAGCGGGTCGAGAAGGTGGACGACGTGGTCAAGGAAGGCGAAACGGTACGCGTCAAAGTGCTCGAAGTGAGCCGCGACGGCAAGATCCGGCTGTCGATGAAGTCGGTGGACGTGGCCGAGGCCTGAGGTATCGTGGTGCCGCCGGGTGCAGGTGCACCCGGCGGGCGCCCCGTCCCGGCGCAGGTGCTGCAATCTGGGGCATGCGGGTATGAATCAGTGCTTGCTTTGCGAGGGCGGATTCATGACAATACCGGCAGACACTACATATGGGTCGAACCGCAATAGCGGCGACACTTTGGGGCCTCTGGAGGGGGGAACTAAAAGAGCCCCCCAATGTGCATTGGGGGGCAAGGTGCGAGAAAGGCGCTAGGCCTTTCTGGAGGAGACTCTTCAACCCGACAGGTCACCCGACTTGTCGGGTTTTTTATGACCGGGGTTATGTTGCAGTGCAGTATAGAGATGACTTACTACTATGTCAATCACTGCGCTTCACTTAAAAATTCAATCCCTTCAACAAGTTGTAACGAAATCGTGATACCGATCACGCCGACGCAACCCCGTTGTCTCAGGCGTCAGGCAGCTTCGCCTTGATGGACTTCGCGCGATCCGAAAGGTTCCGTATGAATTCACGTCGTACCGACTTCCAGATTGGCAGCTGTCGATCGGCCAGCTCCTTGAGTGTCTGCAAGGGCTGCTGCGCCTGACCTAGCATGTTGCGCAGTTGCTCGGTGAAATGGTGCTGCTGTTCTGCAAACATGCGCAGGGAGAGTTCGAGATATCGCGTGATGCTTGCCTGCATGGGGTCGCCGTAGTATCGAATGACGAATTGCAGCAGTTCGTTGGTGAAGATCGGCGTGCCGTTCTCTTCCCGCTCGGCAATCACCTGCAGCAGAATGCTGCGCGTGATGTCCTGTCGCGTGCGCTTGTCCTCCACGCGAAAGTCGACACCGTCGATTACCAGCTGACGGATCTCTTCCAGCGTGATGTAGCGACTGATGGCCGTGTCGTACAGGCGGCGGTTCGGATACTTCTTGATGATGCGAGTGTCGGACATGATCAGCGGCGCGTTTTGTTGCAGTGCATCAAGCGATCATGCCAGAACCGGCGCCACTCCACTACCGCGATGTGCCGGGGAGCGCCGTGGCGCAGGCCCAGGATAACTGGGTCGCGCAGTCGGCACCGGTGAGCGCCGAGGGGAGGGGATAGCCCAAGTGCTGCAGCGCGCGTGACAGGTCGTAGGGCGCCAGATTGCGGTTAGTGGCGACCGGTGCTGCATGATTCTGCTTGGAGAGTTTGCGTCCGTCAGTGCCGTAGAGCAGCGGCAGGTGGTACCAGTCGGGTGGCTGCAGGCCGAGTGCCTTCAGTACCATGACCTGAGCGAAGGTTTCCTCGAGCAGGTCATCGCCCCGAACCACTTCGGTGATGCCGAGGGTGACCTCGTCCAAAGCACCTGCCAATGCATAGGCTGGGAGGTCGTCGCTCCGCCACACTGGAAACCCGGAAAGGCCCTCGCGAGGGCGCGACTGCGGTCCGTGTGCGCCATCGATGACGGACATCATGCCGTCTGCTGGTATCGGCAGAAACCGCAGCGACCAGGGACCGTGTCGCGGAGGGTGGCGCAGGCAATGTCCATCATAACGGCGATCGGTTTGTTGAAGCCGTGTCCTTAGTGCGGCACGGGTGCAGTTGCAGGGAAACAGGTGGCCGCTTATTTGAAGCTGGTGTGCAGCATTACGGTAACGTTCCAGGTGATCACGCTGGTGATAAGGCGCAGCATCCCAGTGAAGTTCGCAGCGTGCCAACTGTTGCATGATGTCATCGCTGGCGCCGGGTGGGCACCGCCCCTGATCCAGATCATCGAACCGCACATACCAAAGGCCACCCTGTCGACGCGCGCGAATCCAGCTGGCTGCCGCCGTGGCCAGCGAACCCAGATGCAGTGGGCCGCTGGGTGTCGGGGCAAACCGACCTGTATACCGCGTTGACGCTACGATTTGATTAGACACTTTGTTAGCATGTGCCGCACATTCGCGTGCATAGAAAAATCATGGCTCCGCCCCGCCGGAGTACGCTCATGCCTTGTTTCTGCGCATGACACTCCAGGCCATCCTGTTTGATGTTGACGGTACGCTCGCCGACACCGAGGCGCTGGGGCATCGACCCGCCTATAACCGTGCCTTCCGGCAGATGGGACTGAGTTTCCGGTGGGGACCGAAACTCTATCGCAAATTGCTACGTCAGCCCGGCGGTCGCGAGCGGTTGCGCCACTACCTGCAGCAGTACCAGCCCGACCTGGGCACTCACCGGGCAGCCGTGGATGCCGATGCCGACCAGTGGGTGGCCGAAGTACATGCCTTGAAGTCGAAATATTTCCGTCGATACATGCGCCGGGGGCGGGTGCCGTTGCGGCCTGGCATCGCGCGGCTGATTCGCGAGGCGAACGAGCAGGGTATTCGCCTGGCGATTGTCACCAATGCCAGTCGAAAGACGCTCAATCCGGTGCTGCGGTACATCCTGGGGCCGGCGCTGACCAGCGTGATCGAGGTGGTTGCCAGTGGGGAGGAGGTGAGCCACAAGAAGCCCTCTCCAGACCTGTATCGCCTGGCGATGGCGCGTCTGGGCCTGACGGCGCACGACTGCGTGGCCCTGGAAGACTCCGAAATGGGGCTGCGGGCGGCCCGTGCCGCAGGATTGCCTGCGGTGGTGACGGTCAACGACGACACGGTTGGTCAGGATTTCAGCGGTGCGTCCCTGGTGGTGAGCAGCCTCGGTGAACCGGGGGCGCCGGCGCGCGTGATACGCGGCGAGGGCGGCCCCCAGCCCTGGATCACACTCGAGACTTTGCGGCGGCTCAGTCCGGCGTAGACCGGCAGAGGCACCGTTATACTCCCTCGAGAACTTGCGCAGGGAGCCTTTCATGCGACGCTGGAATGGCTGGGGCGACGACGGCAATGACTTCCCGCTGGGAACGCTCGCCCAAGCGTATCTCGCGGCACGCATCGGTGAGGGGCATCCGCGTGCCGACGCCTCGCGTGAGCAGGCCGTTGCCGGGATCAGGCCGCCGCGCGGTCAATGGGGTGCACGCTGGCAGACCAGTGCCGAGGTGCGGCTGGACCATGCCCGCGGTCAAAGCTTTCCGGATTGGCTCGCGTTGAAGTCCGGTCGTATCGGGTCTGTGGCGGATGCAGTGGCGTTTCCGGAATCCTCCGAGGAGGTGGCGGAGGTGCTGGCAGAGGCACTCGCTGCGGGAGCGTTGGTGATTCCGCATGGCGGTGGGACGTCGGTCGTCGGTCACCTGGATGTGCCCGAGGGTGAACGCCCCGTGGTCAACATTGCTTTGTCCCGGTTGCGGCATCTGATCACCCTGGATGCCCGTCATCAGCTGGCGACCTTTGGAGCCGGTATCGCGGGACCGGCACTTGAATCGCAACTGCGGCGGCAGGGATATGTCTTGGGGCATTACCCGCAGAGCTTCGAGTATTCGACCCTTGGCGGCTGGGTCGTGACGCGCTCATCGGGCCAGCAGAGCTACCGTTATGGGCGCATTGAGCAGCTGTTTCATGGCGGGCGGCTGATCAGTCCCTCCGGTGCGCTGCAGGTGGGCCGGGTGCCGGCATCCAGCGCCGGCCCGGACCTCCGCGAACTGGTGTTGGGTTCCGAGGGACGCCTCGGGTTGCTGACGGAAGCAACCGTTCGGGTAAGGCCCAAGCCTGCACATGAGTCGTTTCATGCGGTGTTCTTCCCCTCCTGGGATACCGCGTTGGACGGTGTGCGGACGATGGTGCAGCAGGGCATCCCGCTATCGATGCTGAGGGTGTCCAATGAGGTGGAGACCGAAACGCAGCTGAGACTCTCCGGTCACGAGAAGCTGATTGCCTGGTTGCAGCGTTACCTGGGCTTGCGCGGAATCGGCCCGGGGCAGTGCCTGCTGATGATCGGCGTGACCGGTACGCTGGGACAGTGTCGGCGTCATTTGCGCGAGGCACTTGCAGTGGCCAAGCGGTTCCGTGGCGTTCATGTCGGCAAGGCGATGGGGCAGGCCTGGTCAAGGAACCGGTTTCGCGGGCCGTATCTGCGCAACAGTCTGTGGCAGCTCGGCTATGGTGCCGATACCGTGGAAACCTGTGTGCCCTGGTCGCAGGCGACCCCTTTGATGCGTGCGCTGGAGCGGACCGCCCAGGACCGCTACGCCGTCCACGGTGAACGGCTGTTGGCGTTCACACACCTCTCGCACGTTTATGCGCAAGGCTGCAGTATCTACAGCACGTTCGTGTTTCCCTGTGCCGGCGATGTGGACGAGGATCTGGCGCGGTGGCGCGACCTCAAGCACGCGCTTTCCAGCGTGATCCTTGCGCACGGCGGCACCATCTCCCACCAGCATGGGGTCGGCCGGGATCATCTGCCGTATCTTCCGGAGGAGAAGGGGGCATTGGGAATGCGGATGATCCGATCAGCGGCCGAAGCGCTGGACCCCGGTGGGCAGATGAACCCGGGCAAGTTGTTCGCGTGACCGATTCCACGTCACTGCCCTCCGAAGTCGACCTCATCGTCGTTGGCGGGGGTATCACCGGCGCCGGGATCTTCCATATGGCCGCAACGGCCGGCGTGCGAACCCTGCTGGTTGATGCGGCCGATTTTGGTGCCGGGACCTCCAGCTGGTCATCGAAGCTGGTCCACGGTGGATTGCGGTATCTCAAGCAGGGGCAGTGGCGCCTTACCCGAGCAGCGGTACGCGAGCGGGACCGCCTGACCGCAGCGCTGCCCGGGCTGGTGGATCCCCTGCCATTCGTGATGCCGCTGCAGGCCGGCGTGTCGCCCTCACGCTGGACCCTGCAGGCGGGCCTCTGGCTCTATGACCGGCTCGCCGGTGTGCGTCGTGCAGGCTACTGGAACGCCGCGCAGGCGCGTGATCAGGTGCCGGTGCTGTCACACCCGGCACTGAGGGGGGCGGTGCACTTTGTCGATGCCGTGACCGACGACGTACGGTTGGTGCTGCGACTGATCTTCGATGGCGTCGAAGCGGGGGGCATCGCACACAACTACACGCGTGCCGTGCCCAGCTTGGAAGGGGGACGAGTGGTCGGCGTGACCCTGATGGATACCGAGACCGGCGCGGGGGCTCAGGTTCGGGCGCCGATGACGGTGCTGGCGACCGGGCGTGACGCCGATCCGGCATTCGGTGCGCCGCCGCTGCGGCCATTGCGCGGCAGCCATCTCGTATTCTCCCCCGCGCAGTTGCCCCTGCGGCACGCCATATCCTGGCTGCATCCCGAAGATGGTCGGCCGGTCTTTGCCTTTCCCTGGCTGGGGCGCGTGTTGTGTGGCACTACGGATCTCGATCAGGCGCCCGATGCGCCTGTACGGATGTCGTCAGCCGAGGGGGACTACCTGCTGGCGGCGCTGCAGGCAGTGTTTCCATCGCGTGCCCCGCGCCTGTGCGATGCCGTTGCCTGTTTTTCGGGGGTGCGTCCGGTGGTGGCGGGCGGTCACCGCAACCCGTCATCGGAGTCCCGCGAGTCGGCAATCTGGTCCCGCCCGGGACTCGTTGGCGTGACCGGCGGGAAGCTGACGACCTTCCGTCATGCGGCCAGGGACGTGCTGACCCTTGCCGCGCAGCAGGTGCCGGGGCTCGCGCCGTCGCCGCGAGCAGGGCGCTTGATGAGTGCCAGTGTGGTCCCCAGCCAGCAACGACTCCATGCGCGGTTGGGGGTGCTGGCCGCAGGTCGCTGCCTGCGGGACATGCCCGGTGAAGACCATCGTCAGATTGCCGACACGCCCTTCACCTGGGCCGAGCTGCGCTGGTCGGCGCGGAACGAGCGAGTGCGGCATCTCGATGACCTCATGTTGCGGCGTACGCGGCTCGGACTGCTGCTGCCGGAAGGCGGCCGTGAATGGATGCCGGAGATCCTCGCCAGGGTTTCACCCGAGTTGGGGTGGTCCGCGGACCGGGCGGAGGCCGAGATCGAGCGTTATCAGCGCCAATGGTGGCGTGACCACGCCCCCCTGGTCTCCGCATGAGCGAAACACGCCTGCTCACCCTGGATGTTGGTACGCAGAGCGTTCGTGCATTGGTCTTCGATGACGCGGGCAGGGTGATCGACAAGGCGCAGCAGCCCTTTCTTCCGCCCTACCAAGTGCCGTCGCCCGGCGGCGCTGAACAGGATCCTGAGGTTTACTGGCGCGGCGTTTGCGCCGTCTGTCAGCAACTTTGGGCACAGGGACGCGTTGCGCCCGCAGCGATCGCCGGCCTTTCGATGACCACCCAGCGTGCCACCGTGATCTGCGTGGATGCCGAGGGGCAGGTGCTGCGACCGGCGATCGTCTGGCTGGACCAGCGTCGCTGTACCCGCCCTCCGCCGTTGGGGCCGTGGTGGTCGGGGTTATTCGCTATGGCCAGGGTGGGGGATCTGATTGGTCATCTGCAGGCGCAGGCAGAAGCCAACTGGCTGGCGCAGCATGAACCGGCACTCTGGGCGAGGACGGCACGGTTCCTGTTCTTGTCCGGTTGGCTGCATTTCAGGCTGCTGGGACGGTATGTCGACGCCCAGGCTGCGCAGGTGGGATACGTTCCTTTCGATTATCGACGCCTGAATTGGGCACGGGCCGGGGATTTCAAGTGGCGCGCATTGGCGATCCGCCCAGCCCAGCTGCCAGATCTGGTGGCGCCAGGGGGGCTCATGGGGCGCGTGCGTCCACAAGCCGCAGCGGCCATGGGGCTGCCCGCCGGGGTGCCGGTCGTGGCCAGTGCGGCCGACAAGGCCTGCGAAGTGTTGGGGTGTGGCGCGTTGACGCCGGAGGTGGCGCAGCTTTCGTATGGGACCTCGGCCACCATCAACACCACGCAGACCCGGTATGTCGAAGTACAACGCCACCTGCCGGCCTATCCCGCTGCACTGCCCGGTGCGTGGAACACGGAAATCCAGCTGTATCGTGGATTCTGGATGGTCAACTGGTTCATGCGTGAGTTCGCGCATGCGGAGCAGGCCGAAGCCCGGCGCCAGGGTGTTCCGGTCGAGCACCTTTTCGATCGGCTGCTGGCATCCGTGTCCGCCGGCAGTCAGGGTCTGATGCTGCAGCCCTACTGGACGCCCGGGATCCGCGACCCGGGACCCGAGGCCAAGGGTGCGGTCATCGGTTTCGGCGATGTGCACACCCGCGCCCACTTCTACCGGGCGTTGGTGGAGGGGTTGATCTATGGCCTGCGTGCCGGCAAGGAGCAGATCGAGCGCCGGCTCGGCCACCCGCTGACGGTGGTCCGTGTCTCGGGCGGTGGTGCGCAGAGCGATGCCATCCTGCAGATCACTGCCGATATTCTCGGACAGCCGGTGGAGCGTCCGGTGGTCACCGAAACCTCGGCGCTGGGTGCCGCCATCAACCTTGCGGTCGGTCTGGGTGTGTATCGCGATACGGCATCGGCCGTTGCGGCCATGACCCGGGTCGGGCAGCGATTCCTGCCCGACCCGGCGCCGCAGGCGCAGTACGATGCCCTGTACCGGCAAGTCTACCGGCCGCTTTATGGCCGTTTGCGGCCGCTGTATCACCGTATCCGCGAGATCACCGGTTATCCGGCGTTGGACTGACTCACAGGGGCGGCTGGCCGGCGCCGGTCGGATCGACATGCCACGCCGGTGGCGGCAGTGTTGGCGTGAACCCAGGCTGACAATGCTCCGCGGTGACATGTGTGTACAGGCCGCCTCGGACATTGAACACCGCCGTCAGGCGCATGAAACGCGGCATGGTGGCTGCCACAAGGTCGTCCAGGATTTGATTGGTGACAGCTTCGTGGAAGCAGCCTTCGTCGCGGAAGCTCCAGATATACAGTTTGAGTGACTTCAGCTCGATGCAAGCCGAGTCAGCGATGTATTCAAGGTAGAGCGTGCCGAAATCCGGCTGGCCGGTCTTGGGGCACAGGCAGGTGAACTCCGGAATCCGCATGCGGATCACGAAATCGCGCTGCGGCGCCGGGTTGGAGAAGGTTTCGAGCGTTTTGCTGGGTTGGCTGACCATGTTGGGGGCGCTTGTCAAAGCGTCATAATTTACACTGCCGCCTTTGCCCTTATGGGCCGTGCCAGTAAATCCTAGCCATTCATGCGACTGTCGGGCATCAAACTCGCCGGGTTCAAGTCCTTCGTGGACCCGACCCATCTGCCGCTTCCCGCCAACCTGACCAGCGTGGTCGGGCCCAACGGCTGCGGAAAATCCAACATCATCGACGCGGTGCGCTGGGTGCTCGGTGAGACCAGCATGAAGAATCTGCGCGGTGCCGACGCCGAGGATGTCATCTTCAACGGCTCGAAGTCGCGCAAACCGGTCGGTCGCGCCAGCGTGGAGTTACTGTTCGACAACAGTGACGGGCAGGTCACCGGTGCCTATGCCGCCTACAGTGAAATCTCGGTGCGCCGCGAACTGACCCGCGATGGCAGCTCGCAGTACTTCCTGAACGGGCGCAAATGTCTCAAGCGCGACGTCACCGACCTGTTCCTGGGCACAGGGCTGGGGGGCAAGAACCAATACGCCATCATCGAGCAGGGCATGGTCAGCCGCATGATCGAAGCCAAGCCCGAGGAGCTTCGTCACTGGTTGGAAGAGGCGGCGGGCATCAGCAAGTACAAGGACCGCCGCCGCGAAACCGAGAGCCGGATCCGCCAGACCCGCGAGAATCTGGACCGACTCAACGACGTGCGGACCGAGTTGCAGGGGCGGCTTGAGGTACTCCAGCGTCAGGCCGCCAATGCCGAGAAGTACAAACAGCTCAAGGCAGATGAGCGGCGGCTCAAGGCGGAACTGTTGTTGTTGCGCACCCGCCAGCTCGAGGCGGAACAGGCCAGTCAGCAGGCCGCTATCGAGGCGCGCGAGGCCTCCGCGCAGCAGTCCCGTGCGGCGTTGGAGGCTGCCCAGCAGCAGCGCGCCGATGCCGAAGCGCGCCTGCGCGCCAGCCAGGAGGCGATTCATGAGGCCCAGACCCGCCTGTACGAATGCGAGGCGTCCCAGGCGCAGGCACAGCAGACGCTGGCACACACCCGCGAGCTGCAGCAGCTGCAGCAGCGGGAGCGGGAAGGGGTGGAACGGGGGCTGGGCGAGCTGGGTGAGCGGATCACCCGTGAGCAGCAGCGGCTGGACCAGGCACGTGAACAGCTGGTGCAGCTGGATGAAGCCTTCGCCCGAGCCGAAGCGGAGGAGCAGTCGGCGCAGTCGGCGCTGATCGAAGCTGAGGACGCGTTGGCCCAGGCCCAGAAGGCCTGGGACCTGTTCACCCACGACGCTGAAGCACCGCTGACGCAGACCGAGGCCGAACGGGTACGCGTCCAGGCCCTGGAACGCAGCCGCTTTCAGGCGCAGGAGCGCCTCAAGCGGATCGAGCAGGAGCTGGCCAGCCTCAATGTGGAGGCGGTTCAGCAGAGCCTGCAGGAAGCAGAAACGGAACTGGCCGACCTGCAGGTTCAGGTCACCGAGCACCAGCAGCGGTTGACCGAAGTCGACCAGCAGCTCAGCCAGGTGCGTGAGACACGTCGGGCGGACGAGGCCACGTTGCACGATGCGAGGCAGCAGCAGCAATCCGTAAAGGGCCGGCTGTCATCGCTGGAAACCTTGCAGCAGGCAGCCATGCGGCGGGATGACGCCGAGCTCAATCAATGGTTGCAGCAGCAGCAGTTACAGCAGGCACCGCGCCTTGCCCAGGTGCTGGACGTGACACCGGGCTGGGAGGCGGCCGTCGAGCAGGTGCTGGAGGGGCTGCTGCAGGCGCCGGTGCTCGATCGCCTGGATCAGCGGTCCTGGCCTGCCCAGGGGCCCAAGGCCGGCCTGACCGTGATGGATGGCGCCCTGCGACGCGGCGAGCGGGGGCTGGCGCAGCATGTGCGGGGCCCCGGAGCGGTATTGGCGGTCCTGGCCGAAATTGAGCCTGTCTCCTCGCCGGAGGACCTCGCCGCCCGTCGGGGCGCGTTGGCACCCGGTGCCTCCTGTATCACCCCGCAAGGCCTCTGGGGCGGTCGTGACTGGCTGCGGTACCCGCGCGGGGGAGATGACAACAAGGGCGTGATCGTCCGCGGGCGCCTCATTCAGGAGCTTCGTGATGAGCTGGAGCGTGTCGAGACACGCATTGCCCGACTGGATGGCACGGTCCGCGAGCAGGTCGAACAGATGCAGCGACTGGAGGCGGAGCGCCGCTCCCTGGCCGCGCAGTTTGAACAGAGTCGCAGCCGCCATGCCCAGAAGCTGGCGGTGCAGCAATCCCAGCAGGTGCGGCTCGAACAGATGCAGGCCCGACAGGCACGGCTGCTGGCCGAGCAGGAAGAAGCCGCGGGTGCCATGCAGTCGTCCGAACAGGAACTGGGCTCGGCGCGTGCCCGCCTGACCGACCTTGAAACTGTTGCCGCGGCCCTGAAGCAGCAACGTGGTGAGGTGCAGCAAACCCTGGCGAAGCGGCGGGACGACGTGCAGCGCGCCCGTGCCCACCTTGCCGGTCAGCAGTCGAACCGCAACCAGCAGCAGGTGCAGCGCGCGTCGCGGCAATCGGCGCTGTCCGGGATGGAACAGGGACTCAATGAACTGGTGCAACGCCATCAGGCGATGGCGGCGCAGGTGCAGAGCAACGCCGACAAGGCTGAGCAATGGGCACAGCCGCTGGCGGAACAGGAAGCCGCGCTGACGCAGGCGCAGCAGACGGCGGGCGCCGCGCGCGAGCAGCTGCGACAGGTCCGGCAGCAGGCCGAGGGGGTTGAGCAGGGGCTGGTTCAGGCCCAGCAGGCTCTGATGACTGCCGAGCAGCAGCGCGAAGCGGCAGGCGAGGCCGTGCAGGTCGCGCGGCTCGCGGCCGAAAACAGCCGCGCCCGTGGCGAGGCGTTGGTGGGCCAGCTGGCGGAAACCGGGTTCGAGAGAAGCGCCCTGGAGGCCTCCGTGGCGGCTGACGCCGAGCCGGCGGCCTGGGAAGGCGAGTTGTCGGCGGTCCTGCGGCGAGTCGAGCGTCTGGGGGCCATCAACCTGGCGGCGATTCAGGAGCTCGAGGAGGGCCAGGCGCGCGCGGAATATCTGGATACGCAACATGCTGACCTTGTCGGCGCGCTGGAAACGCTCGAAGCGGCGATGCAGAAGATCGATACCGAAACCAAGGCCCTGTTCCGGGATACCTTCGACCGCGTCAACACGGTCTTCGTGGATCGTTTTCCGAAACTCTTCGGTGGGGGAGAGGCGTACCTGGAGCTGACCGGTGACGATCTGCTCGACACCGGTGTGCGGGTGATGGCGCGCCCGCCGGGCAAGCGCAACTCCACCATCCAGCTACTGTCGGGTGGCGAGAAGGCGATGACTGCCGTTGCGCTGCTGCTCGCGCTGTTCCAGTTGAACCCGGCGCCGTTCTGTCTCATGGACGAAGTGGACGCACCGCTGGACGACGCCAACGTCGGCCGTTTTTGCGATGTGGTGCGGGAAATGTCGGAAGCGGTTCAATTCATTATCATTACCCACAACAAAATCACCATGGAACTGGCCGCGCATCTGCACGGCGTCACCATGCAGGAGCCAGGCGTGTCCCGTCTGGTGAGCGTGGACGTCCAGCAGGCGGTGGCCCTGACCGAAGATCGAGAGGCCGTGGCATGAGCATCTTGCAGTGGGCATTGCTCATATTGGGCGTGGCGGTGGTCGTGGCCATCGTGGTCGTGAGCCGTCGGGAGCGCGCCGGCAGCGGCGACCGCTGGACACCGCCTTCTGCTGGTGGCAAGTCGCGTAGCCTGCCCGGAGCCGATCAGATGGATATCTTCGGTGCCACGGGGCAGTTCGACGAGTTCGGAGTGGGGCGGCCGCGAAAGCGCGCCAACCCGGTAATGGAGCCGCCCAAGGCGCCCGGCGAGTCAGCCGACCTGTTTGCGGGTGAATCCGAAGCGGCGCCGGTTACGGCGGAGCCACCGGTTCCGGCCTTCGTGAAGGCGCGGCAGGCGCCGACAGTGTCAAGCACGCCGGCCTCCGGTTCCGCCAGCCCTGAGCCCGTGTCGATCCCGGCCGCCGCCCCGGTAGAGGATGAGGAGGAGCTGGTGGTGCTGTTCGTCGCTGAACGCGATGGCAAGGCAATCCCGGGCGAGCGGCTGCACGCCGCATTGCAGGCGCAGCGTCTGAGTTTCGGGGCCAAGCAGATCTATCACCGGGTCACCAATGGCATGGTGCAATTCAGCGTTGCCAGCATCATCAAGCCTGGTGAGCTGGATCCGGCGCAAGCTGCGTCGTTTTCGACGCCCGGGCTGACGGTCTTCATGACCTTGCCGGGGCCATTGAAGCCGGTGGCCTGCCTTGATGACATGTTCAGCACCTGTGATCGGCTGGCAGGTGCGCTCAATGCCGAGGTGTTTGACCAGCGTCGCGAGGTGCTCACCGATGACACGCGCCAGTCGCTCCGGCAGCGAATGGCCGAGTGGGCGCACGCACGCAAGTTGAGCTGACCGCGCATGACCGCTGATGCGGAGCGCGCACGGCTGCAGGCCCTGCGCGATGAGATTCGCGCGCACGATCACTCCTATTACGTGCTGGACGCACCGACGGTCAGTGATGCCGAATACGACCGTCTGTTTCGCGCGTTGCAGGCGATCGAGACAGCGCACCCTGAATGGATAACGGCAGACTCGCCGACGCAGCGTGTCGGTGCTGCGCCTTCCGCACGTTTCGCTCCGGTTCGACATGCTGTGCCCATGCGATCGTTGGGCAACTGTTTTTCGGAGGAAGAGCTCGCCGAGTTCGACCGTCGCGTATGCGAGGGGATGGGCTGGTCGGTGGCAACCTATACCGCCGAGCCAAAGCTTGATGGCCTGGCCGTGAGCCTGCGATATGAAGAGGGCGTGCTGGTTCAAGGAGCGACCCGTGGCGATGGGCAGACCGGAGAGGAGGTGACCGCCAACCTGCGTACCTTGCGCAGCATCCCGCTGCGTTTGAGCGGCGATGTACCCCGTCTGCTCGAAGTGCGTGGCGAAGTGTTCCTGCCGCTGGAGGGATTCGCGCGCCTCAACCAGCAGCAGGAGGCCCGCGGCGAGAAGACCTACGTCAATCCGCGCAATGCCGCTGCGGGCGCTTTGCGTCAACTTGATCCTGGCGTTACGGCGCGGCGACCACTGCAATTTCTGGCCTATGCAATCGGGGCGCATGAGGGCTGGCAATTGCCCGGCAGCCAGACCGAACTGCTGGCGGCGCTGCGCGCCCTCGGGCTGCCGGTGAGTGACCTGGTGCAACAGGTCAGTGGTGTGGAGGCCTGTCTCGGGTACTACCGCGACCTGCTGTCCCGTCGCGCGGCGTTGCCCTTCGATATCGATGGGGTGGTCTACAAGGTGGACGATCTCGCTGCACGGGAAGAGCTGGGCTACGTTGCCCGCGCGCCCCGGTGGGCCATCGCCCACAAATTCCCGGCCGAAGAAGCGCAGACCGAGTTGCTGGACGTCGAGTGGCAAGTCGGCCGCACCGGCGCCGTGACCCCGGTGGCTCGTTTGGCACCGGTTTTTGTCGGTGGTGCAACGGTCTCCAATGCCACCTTGCACAATGTGGATGAGATCCGGCGCAAGGATCTGCATATCGGTGACCGGGTGATCGTACGTCGGGCCGGTGACGTCATTCCTGAGGTGCGGAGCGTCGTGTTGGAGCACCGGCCTGCAGACGCGAAGCCTGTGGTGCTGCCTTCGGCCTGTCCGGTATGCGGTAGCGTGATCGAGCGCCCCGAGGGTGAGGCGGTGGCGCGCTGCAGTGGCGGGTTGACCTGTCAGGCCCAGTTGCATGCCGGGTTGCTGCACGCCGTTTCGCGTCGCGCGCTGGATATTGAGGGGCTGGGGGACAAGCTGATCCAGCAATTGATCGATGAGCAGCTGGTCAAAGATCCCGCCGATCTGTTCGGTCTGTCGGTCGAAGCATTGGCCCGGTTGGAGCGGATGGGTGAGAAATCAGCCGCCAATGTGCATCAGGCGCTGGCGGCGGCGCGCAACACCACATTGCCGAGGCTGATTTTCGCGCTGGGCATCCGGGATGTCGGAGAAGCGACAGCGGACAGTCTGGCGCGCCACTTTGGCAGTCTGGAAGCCCTGATGGAGGCCTGTGAGGCGGACGCATCCACCGATGATCCGTCACTGAAGGATCGCGAGCGGCTTCCCCGCCTGCGCGGCGTTCAGGATGTGGGTATCGAGGTGGCGCGCAGTCTCGTGCACTGGTTCATGGACCCCCGTCACCGGGCGTTGCTGAAACGTCTGCAGGAGGCGGGCATGAGCTGGTCAGACCTTCCGACACGACCGGTCGAGGGTCCGCTGAGCGGACGCAGGTTTGTTATCACGGGCACTCTGCCCGAGGCGAGGGATGCGGTCGCAGCCCGTATCCAGGCCGCCGGAGGGCAGGTGGTGGGGAGTGTGTCGGCGAAGACCGATTTCCTCGTGGCTGGCGAGGCAGCGGGCTCCAAGCTTGCGAAGGCCCAGGCCCTGGGCGTGCCGGTGCTCGATTGGGCGGCACTGTTGACGATGGTGGCGCAGGGCGCTCCCTGAAGCTGCGCAGAAGGCAGCTCGCTGGCCGAAATGCGGCACACTGGCCATGTGCTCACCTGGCTGACCCTGCTGATGTCGGTGCTGCGCCTGCTGATGTGGCTGGCGCTGTTGCTTTGGCTGCTGCCGTCCTGGTCAAGCTTGCAGGCCCACTGGGCGTTGCGGCAGCTGCCACCGGTAGCGGCAGTGGACGAGGCCCGTGCGCTTGCTGAGGAAACGCGCTACGCCGAAGCCTTGATGGTCTTGGACCTCGCTCCGGGCACGCCCGAAGCGGCGCATCTGCGTGCCTCCATCGAAGCCTCGCAGCAGGATTGGCGCTATCGGGGACGACAGCTGCTGGTGGGCGCCTGGCACGGACAGGGAGAGACGCCGGAAGCCCTTGCCGGGGCCGTCGTGGCGGATTTGCTGGTGTTCGGTGATGTCCGCGATCTCGTGATTCAGGGACATCGTGCAGCGAGGGATGCGCCCGTCGATCCTGTCATCGTGGCCCTGTCGAGCCTGGGGCTGGTGTCGACCGCCACCCCCGCAGCCGACACCGGATTGGCCGTGCTGAAAGTGGGGCGTCGCAGTGGCGCGCTGAGTGGGCGTTTGTCCCGGCAATTGACGGACATGGGGCGGGATGCGGTGCGATCCGGCGATTTCGCGCCGCTGCGGACGGTGGCCCGGATGACGTCGGATATTGCCGATCAGACCGATCCGGCAATCGCGCTGAGGCTGCTCCGTTCGGTTCGGGGGGTCGACGATCTACCGCACTTGCAACGCCTTGTCCGGTCACCGGAAACACGCTACGCGGTGTGGGCAGGAGGGGCGCCGGTATTGGATCTGAGTCGGCGTCATGGTCCGGACATCGATCCGCTGCTGCGACAGGCGGCGCGCCATGGTCGGGACGGGGTGGTCTGGGTGGTGCGACAGTCTCCGCAGTTGCTGAGGGTGCACCCCCTTCTGGGCACCATCAAGGCTTGGTACAAGGGGCATCTGCCTTCGTTGCTGGAGGCAGTCTGGCCGCAGCTTGCGCTGATGCTGCAGGGCCTGGTCATGGCGATGACCCTGCTGTCGGGTATTCGAGTGCTGGGCGCTGTACGCCCGTTGCGCACAAAAAAAGCGGGGGCCTTTCGGCCCCCGCTTTCGTGACAACAGTCAGTGATGCGCGACCGTCAGATCGGCGGCGGAATCACTTCCAGGTTGGTGCACATCTCGTAGGCGTACATCGCTTCGCCCACGTCCGCGCTGACCAGACCCGGGGTCAGGCTCAGGGTGGCGGTGTCAAACGGCTTGGTCGCCTTCAACCCGACAAAGGCAAACACATCGCCTGCCAGGGTCTGACCGAGCAGGTCCAGCCCGTTCTGCGTCAGCGGCACCGAGGACTCCTGAAGGGTGCCTCCCAGGAAGGTGTTGACCTGTATCTGGTTGAGCAGCGACAGGTTGACGGTGCCGGCCGGGAAGGCCACCGCAAACACGGCATAGTTGCCGGCATTGCGGCTGGTGGGCAGGTGCACGATCTGATCGACCGACGACAGCAGGCCCCCAAGAAGGCCCACGGTCAGGTTGAAGGTGCTGTGGGTGTCCAGCGAGCCGTCGATGGTGTCGTTCACTTCGGTGACGCTGTTCAACAGCTGCGTCAGCGTGCCGCCGCCAAGCAGGCCCAGCAGCAGTGACAGCGGGCCGCCGACCAGGCCGCCGCTACCGACTTCCGAGGTCGCGCCAAACTGGGACTGGGCGCTGTTGGTGCAGCGGAAGGTGCCTTCGATCAGCTGACCGTCAACCGAGACGGACCCACCGATCGAGCCGTCGTTGAGAAAGCCGTTGCCGGGATCGATGACATCGTTGTCCGGGTCAAGGCCGCCACCGACCGAGCCTGAACCGGAGTCGAAATCCTGAACGCCATCGGCGCTGCAGCCTGCGAGGCCCGCACCCAGCGTCACGAAGCCCGCCAGCGCGGCGGTGCTCATCCAATGCTTCATCTTGTTCATGGTTTTTTCCTCAATGCTTAGTTGAGCACGCGCAGTTCGACACGCCGGTTCAGCTCACGGCCTTCCTCGGTGTCGTTGGTTGCGATCGGCTCGGATTCGCCATAACCCTCGGAGCTCAGCTGGGCTTCACCCACGCCATTGGCGGCGAAGTACTCCAGCACCGCGGCAGCGCGCCGCTTGGACAGGTCGAGGTTGTAGGCATCGGAACCGAGGGCATCCGTGTGACCCGCGACCTGCACCTGCATGTCGGGGTACTTGGTCAGGATTTCCACACCCTGGTCGAGGATGGTCTTGGCATCCGCGGTGAGGCGGTCCTTGTCAAACTCGAAGGTGACGCCGTGCAACGTGATCACGCTGTCCAGCGGGCAGCCAGCGCCGTCGACACGGGTGCCAGCGGGCGTGTCCGGGCAGTTGTCCTTTTCGTCCACAACGCCGTCGCCGTCGGAATCCAGCAGTCCGGTCGGCACTTCCACCACCTGCACGTCGGCCTCGACCGGTGCCGGCGCTTCGGCCGGGCGGAACAGGGCGTACTCCATCCCCAGGCCGACCCGCACGTCGTCAAAGCCGTCCAGGAAGTTGTCGTAGACATAGCGACCTTCGCCGCGGATGCGCAGCTGGCCCGAGTCGGTCAGGGCGCCGGTGACGAAGCCCAGGCCGGCGTTGGCGGTGAAGTCGAAATCGTCTTCATTGTCCGGGACCACGTCGTTGTAGGCACCGCCGATGCCGGCGATCAGGAACGGCGTGAAGCCGCTACGGTCACCGAAGCGATAGGTCAGATCCAGACCCAGGCCGTGACGGTAGAAGTCGGTGCCGTTGACGTCGGTTTCGAAGGTGTCGAGCGCTACGTGAAATTCGTAGCCGAAGCTGCTGTCGGCAAACTGCTTACCGAACAGGAGTTTGACGCCGGTTGCGTAGTCGATGTCGGACAGGCGCTCGTCATCGGCGAACGTGTAGGTTCCCAGCACGCCCAGATAACGGTCTACCACGCTGCAATCGCACAGCAGGCTTTCTGCGGCAGCTGGCCCGGAAAGGCCGATGGCGGTGCTCAGCGCCACCCCGCCCAATAGTGTTTTGGATTTCATACCCTAAGCCCCTTTGTTTCTGTGAGGTAAGCAACAACAAATCTATGATGGCACAGGGGAAGTACGGTGTAACCTTCCCGGATTCGGTACGGACACCGGTATCGGAAACGTCCTACACGCCCGGCCGGTGCTTCCCTTACCCCGGCTGTTCGGGCGTCCCCAAGTCCAGTGAGACGGCGTGGATATCGGTTTCCATGAGTGTGCCCAGCGCTGCATAGACGGCCCTGTGACGCGCAACTGCTGTCAGTCCCCTGAGCGCCTCGCTGCGCAGGGTGACGTGAAAGTGGCCTCTGCCGCTGCGGGCGCCGGCGTGGCCGACATGAAGATGGCCGTCGTCTCGGATCCGCAGGGTTGTCGGATCCAGGGCCTCGCGCAGGGCATGCTCGATGCGTTCCAGCCGGGTCGTCTCGCTCACGCTGGAAGCGCCTTGATCATGGGTTCGATACGGACCGACTGGAACACGTCCGCTTCGGCGTAGGGGTCGGCTGCAGCCCAGGTGTGTGCAGCCTCCAGACTGTCGAATGCCGCCACGATGACACTGCCGGAGACGCCAGCGGCGGGGTCCGGGGCGTCATGTACCAGCCTTGGACCCGCCAGCAGCAGGCGGCCTTCGTCCTGCAGGGCGGCGAGGTAGCGCAGGTGCTGGGGACGGGTCGCCTGACGACGCGCGGCGGCGTCCGGGCGGTCATCCGCCAGGATGAGGTAATACATCAACGGGAGGACTCCGGCAGGTATTTGCCCAGAAACGGCAGGTGCGCCATCAGGAACGCGAACATGAGGATTGAGTAACCATAAGTGCGGAACTGCACCCAGACCGCTTCGCTGAGTTGGCTTGCGACGTAGAGGTTGAGTGTGGCCAGCCCGAGGAAGAAGCCGGCCCAGATCAGGTTGATCCTGCGCCAGAGCGAAGGGGGCAGGGCGAGCAGCTTTTGTGGCAGGCGCTCCAGCAACACCCGGTCGCCCACGACATGGCTGCCCGCCAACAGCAGCCCCAGCAGGCCGTAAACCACGCTGGGTTTGAACTTGATGAAAAGCGGATCACGGACATAGAGGGTCAGCCCCCCCAGCACCAGTGCCAACAAGGCAGCAGTGAGATGCATCTTGTGGAGGCGTCGTTCCAGCACGCCGTATAGCGCCACCACGGCGAACAGCGCGACGATGACGGCGGCTGTGGCGATGTAGATGTCGCCAAGGTAGTAGGCGACAAAGAACACCACGGCGGGGGCGAGATCGAGAATCTGTTTCATGCACGCATTGTAAGGAGTGCGGGGCGTACAATGGGGGATGGCAGCCGACTGGTTCGACGTTCATCCCGACAATCCGCACACGCGGCAGCTCGGACAGATTGCGTCGAGAGTGCGTGAAGGCGCCGTCATCGCCTACCCGACGGACTCCGGATACGCCTTGGGCTGTCACCTGGATGACAAGGCAGCCGCAGATCGTCTGCGGCGCATCCGGCGTTTCGACAAGCACCACCAGTTCACCTTGGTCTGTCGCGATCTGTCGGAGATTGCGACCTACGCGCGGGTGGACAACCGTCAGTTCCGTCTGCTCAAGCAGTTGACGCCAGGGCCCTATACGTTCGTGCTGCTCGCCACCAAGGAACTGCCCAAGCGCGTCGCCCACGAGCGCCGCAAGACCATTGGCATTCGCGTCCCCGGCCATACTGTCTGCAGTGCATTGCTGGCCACACTTGACCAACCGCTGATTTCCTGCACCCTGCAATTGCCCGGGGAGGATGAGCCGGTGGGGGACGCGGAGGACTGGCGCGATGCGCTGCTGCCGCTGGTGGATGTGGTGGTTGCTGGGGGGGCTTGCGGGACGGTGCCGACGACGGTGGTCGATCTGACCGGAGAAGTGCCGGAGGTGCTGCGCGAAGGGGCGGGGCCGCTGGGGCCGCTGGGCCTGTAAGGCTGTGTGGTTGTCGACCGGCAGCGCTGTGCCAACAGTCCGTCCTGTCGGACGATGGCAACCGCCGGATCAGCGCCAGGTGATCGGGCGATCCAGGATAAAAATGGTCGGGGCGGAGGGATTCGAACCCCCGACCCTCTGCTCCCAAAGCAGATGCGCTACCAAACTGCGCTACGCCCCGACGAACGTCTCCAGACGAAAGCGCCCGACCAACGAGGCCGGGCGCCGTGAACTGCGTGCCGCCAGTGTAGCCTAAAACGCGTATTTGGCAGAGAACTGCACACGGTCGAGGGTGCCGTCGTCGCCGTTCTCGGTTTCGCGCTCGGCGTGTCGGAACTCCACACCGGTCGTGATTTTGGGTGCGGGCGAATAGAGCAGGTTGAGGCTGACACTGCTGACCGTCTTGGTTGCACCTCCGCCGCTGATGGCCACGTTGTTATCGACGCTGAGGTGCGAATAGGTCAGGGTGCTGCGCCACTTCGGTGACCAAGGTTGGCGGTAGGCGATGTAGCCGGCGGTGATGCCCACAGCGTCGAGTGTCATGTTGGCGTCGATTGCGGCATCCACAGCCGTGTTCAGTGCGACATAGCGGCCGATGCCTTCGCCGGTCGTGACCATGAAGCGCAAGTCCGGCGCGCCCAAGGGGACCTTGCCGCTGAAGCTGACCCCGGCGCCGGTCTCACGGTCGTCGAGGCCCCCTTGATCAACCGAGATCTCACGTACCAGTACCGCCAGACCGAGCGTGGCGTCGCTTACCTTGAAGAGGTAGCGGGCGGTCAGGTCTGGGATCCGGCCATCCTGAGTGGTGAGGCGGACCGGGTTGCCGCCACTGACACCGTTTTGAATCGTGGATTCGGGGTTCTCCAAGGCGATGGCGAAGCCGCCGTGGGTGTAGCGAACCATCGGCTGCCGTCCGAATACCGTGCCCTCGGATGGGAACGCTACGAAATCGAGGGTTTCCGGAATGGCGCCCAGGTTCTGGAAAGTGGTCCACTCCTGGCCGATCAGCCAATTGTTGAGCGTGATGAAGGCCCGGCGCAGGCCAGGGTTATAGGCGTTGGTAACGCGCTCATCGGCGCCGCCCTGGTTGACGATGAAGTCGAACTCGATGTGGCCACCGATCGCCAGCCCCTGGTAGTGGGTCTTGGCGGCAACGAACAGGCGGGTCTCCTTGGCGTGGGCGTCCAGGACGCTGTAGCTGTCGCCGCCGCCAGCCGATACCGGGATGGCAGAAGGCAGGTAGAAATCCCGCCCCCCGCCTTGAGCAACCCGGCCTTCCGAGAACTGGCTGTAGATCGCATCGGCTTTGAGATAGCCGCCCCAGGTCAGGGTGGTGGTGCCGATACTGATGTCATTGGCCATCGCGGAGGCGGGTAGGCCCAGCATCATGATCGAAGCGCACAAGGCGCGGGATCCGGTATTCATGCTCATCTCTCCTCTCTTTGCGAGCGCCTCGTCGGACGCGATGACCGACTGTCTGCCCGGGTTCGGCGGGGCGCCATTCCTCCTTGGTCGAACTGTCCCGTGAGATACGACCAAAGGTGACCTTGCGCGAAGGTCGTATGGTCTTGCCGCAAGGGTCGGCGTAGAAGCAGGGGTGATGATCAACTGCAGGACGACTACCATGATGGAACACCTGCCGGGCGCTCAGGCGTCGATAACGAGGTTGACCCGCATGCAGCCTTCTACTGTGATTGTGGCGGACGACCACCCGCTGTTCCGTGCCGCGCTGGTGCAGGCACTGCAGGGCCTGATGCCAGGTGCCCGGGTGATCGAGGTCGACCGCTTCGAGTCCCTGCGGGAGGCGGTGCAGTCATCGCCGGATGCAGAGCTGGTGCTGTTGGACCTGCATATGCCCGGGGCCGATGGGTTTTCCTCGCTGCTGTACCTTCGAAATGAACATCCCGCCTTGCCGGTGGTGGTGGTATCGGGGCACGAGGATCCCGCCGTGATGCGGCGGGCGCTCGACTTTGGCGCCTCCGGCTTTATCCCGAAATCCGCTGGACTGCCGGTGATGTCCGAGGCACTTCAACAGGTGACCGAAGGCGGGATCTGGACGCCGCCGCAACTGTTGAACGCTGCCGTGTCGCAGGCTGACCGGGACCAGGCCAAGCGCATCGCCAGCCTGTCGCCGCAACAGTTCCGCGTCTTCATGATGTTGGCGGAGGGCTATCTCAACAAGCAGATCGCTTATGAAATCCACGTCACCGAAGCCACCGTGAAGGCGCACGTGACAGCCATCCTGCGTAAGCTGGGCCTGGTCAGACGGACTCAGGCGGCGTTGTTGGCGCAGCGTCTGTTGCAGGCTGAAGCGGCATCGCTTGAGGTGCCGGTGCCTGAGGACGCTGAAGACGAGGACTGAGGGCATGTGAAAGGCTCGCCAGTCTGCTGCGCCCTCTGTCGAACACCCCCGTCGGCGTTCGATTTTTTCACATGCCTGAGGGCTTCAGCGACCGTCGATCAGCAGTTGCGGTCGGCCATCGGCGCGCGTCATCACGCGGGCGCGTATCCCGAAGACGCGGCTCAGCGCCGTCGGGGTCAGCACTTCGTCCGGGGGGCCCTGCGCCACCTGCTCGCCGCAGCACAACAGGGTGACCGTGTCAGCATAGGCCAAGGCCAGGTTGGGATCGTGCAGGACGACCAGCACGCCAATCTGATGTTGGGTCCGCTCACGGAGCATGGCCAGGCAGTCGTGCTGATGAGCCAGGTCCAATGCGCTGGTGGGTTCGTCCAGCAGCAGGTAGCGCGATACGTCGTCCTCGGGCCAGACTTGCAACAGCGCGCGCGCCAGCCGCACCCGCTGCCGCTCGCCACCGCTGAGGGTGGTAAAGCGTCGGTCGCGGAAGGCGGCGGCTGCGGTTGCATTCAGCGCCGCGTCGATACGGGAACGTTCGACCGCATCGGATTCGGGGTGATGTGGCAGGCGACCGAGGGCGACCACTTCCTCGACGCGGAAGGGAAATTGCAGTGTGTCATCCTGCAGCAGCACCGCACGCCGCCTTGCCAGGGCTTGACGATCCCACTCGATGAGCGGTCGGTCATCCAGTCGCGCTTGTCCCCGGCTGGGTGCCCGATCGCCGGCCAACAATCGCACGACGCTGGATTTTCCGGCGCCGTTGGGTCCGAGAACGGCGTGAATGCGGCCAGGCGTGACCGTCAGCGAGACCTCGTGCAGTCGGGTATGTCCGTGGTCGGTCCATGCGGCGGCGGCGAGCGAGAGCGTCATGTCAGCGCGCCGATCCGGTGGAGATGTCCATGGGCGGGGGCAGCGTCGTTCGGGGGCTTTACGCGCCGCAGGCGAGGCGTGAGCGGCCGCAGGGGCAATGTCATGGTTTCAGGGATCCAGTCCGCTGCGGTCGCGGCCGCGGGCCAGCAGCCACAGGAAGAAAGGCCCTCCCACCAGGGCAGTCAATACACCAATGGGCAGCTCGGCGGGTGCCAACAGGGTCCGCGCCAGCAGGTCGCCGGTCAGCAGCAGGCAGGCCCCCCCCAGGGCAGCGCTCGGCAGCAAGAGGCGGTGATCGGGGCCTACTCGCAGCCGCAGCAGGTGCGGCACGATCAGCCCGACGAACGCGATGATGCCGGTGGCGGCCACACTGGTGGCGACTGACAGGACCACCAACAGCGAAACGTGGCGTTTCAGGCGCTCGACATCCACGCCCAGGTGGCCTGCCTCGGCTTCACCCAGAAGGAGCGCATTGAGTGCACGCGCACGTGCAGGGAGGGTCAGTAGCGGGACCAACAGTAGCGGGACGGTCCAGAACAACTCTGCCCACCCCGCGCGGCCCAGCGAGCCGAACAACCAGAATGTGAGGGTTCGCAGCGCGGTGGCGTCGGCGGTGTGTGCGAGAAAGCCGATGCCGGCGCTGGTGATCGCATTCACGGCCATGCCGGCGAGCAGCAGGGTGGCCATTCGCAGACTGCCGTCGATGCGGGCCAGTGACATCACGCACAGGGTCGCGGTCCAGCCGCCGATGAACGCCGTGATTGGCAATAGTAGTGGCGTGGGCAGCGGCAGCGCTGCCGGGAGGCCCAGGACGATGGCGGTAACGGCCGCCAATGCTGCGCCACCTGAAACGCCGACCACACCGGGTTCCGCCAAAGGGTTGCGAAACAAACCCTGCATGGCGGCGCCGGATTGTGCCAGCGCTGCCCCGACGATCAGGGCGAGCACAATGCGGGGCAATCGAATATCGAGCAGTACCGCCCATTCGGGGGCAGTCAATGGCACAGCGCTGCCGATGCCCCAGCCCGCGAGGACGCGGGCTGGGTTAAGCGGCACAGCGCCTACCAGCAGACTGACCAGCGCCAGAGCGGCGGTCAGCAGGCCCAGCAGGACCAACGGGGTGCGGAAGCGGGTGGGCATCCGCACAGCTTAACCGGGCGTCGCCCGGCGCGGCGTGTCACTTATTCAGGATCAGTTTGTCGTTGCGGGTGAGTCGCAGGCGATACTCCTCCCCGTGATGTTCGATGACCAGTTCGTGGGTATCCCGGAACAGGTCCTCGCTCTTCAGGCGGGGCGTCGGCGCGCGCGGGCGGCGAAAGGTCGGATTGAGGCTGAGCGTGCGGGGTTCGGCGATGTGCATGATGTCCTCCATTGAGGATTCAAATGATAACGATTCGCATTTCATATGCAAGCCCCTCAGGGAACCATTTCTGACAGCGGAGCGGCCACCGCCTGGATCCACACGCGCTGATATACTGAGCGGCCCGATGCGAGAGTGGCGGAATTGGTAGACGCACTGGATTTAGGTTCCAGCGCCGCAAGGCGTGCGAGTTCGAGTCTCGCCTCCCGCACCAACTCGGTACGCATCGGATCCGAACCCATGATCGGTCGCCCGCCTCCTGCGTCGTCGCTGGCTTCCGTGCCGTGCATCCTGAAACATTGAAATAGAGAAGCCACATTCCATGGAAGTGCAACTGGACAACCCGGGCGGCCTGCGCCGTGAACTGCGAGTTCGTGTTCCTGCCGAGCAGGTCAGCAAGGCCGTCGACGAGCGGCTCAAGGGTATGGCGCGGCGCGCCAAAGTGCCCGGGTTCCGTCCCGGAAAAGCCCCGATGAAGGTCATCCTGCAGCAGTACGGGGATGCCGCGCGTCTTGACGCGGTGTCGGATCTGGTCAACCAGACCTACCCGGAAGCGCTGACGCAGGCCGGGGTGGCCCCGGCCGGACAGCCCCGGATCGACATCACCGCCGAAAAGGCCGGTGAGCCGCTCGAGTACGTGGCGCATATCGAGGTTTACCCCGAGATCACGCTGCAGGGGCTGGATGCCTTCAAGGTCGAGCGTCCGGACGTGTCGGTTACGGATGCCGATGTCGATCGACTGGTGGAAAACCTTCGCAAGGCGCGCCGCAGCTTCGAAGTGGTGGAGCGCGCCGCAGCGGACGGAGACACGGTAACCGTGGATTTCGTCGGCAAGATCGATGGCGAAGCCTTCGGTGGCAGCGAGGGCAAGGACGTTCGTCTGGAAATTGGCAGCGGCCAGTTCCTTCCCGACCTCGAGAAGGGCATGGTCGGGCAGTCCGCTCCGGCGAGCTTTGTCGTGGATGTTGCGTTCCCGGCGGACTATCGCCGCGAGGATCTGCAGGGCAAGACCGCGCAGTTCGAGGTGGAGCTGAAGAAGGTGGAGGCGCCTACGCTTCCCGAGATTGATGGCGAGTTCTTGAAGAGCCACAACGTGGACCCGGACAGTGGCGAAGCCGGCCTGCGCGACAAGTGTCGTCAGGCGCTCGAGAAGGAGCGTGACAAGGCGGTCCGCAACCGGCTCAAGCAGCAGGTCATGGATCAGCTGTTGGAGGCTAACCCGATCGAAGTGCCGGAGGCGCTGGTGACCCAGGAAACGCCCCGTCTGCAGCAGGAGGCAGCCGCGCGCATGGGCCTGCAGAACCAGCCCGGCTTCAAGCCGGAGCAGCTCGATCAGATGCTGCCCGCGCAGATTTTCGCGCCGCAGGCCCAACGTCGTGTTGCGCTGGGGCTGCTGGTCGGTGAGGTGATGAAGAGCGAGAAGATCGAGCTCGACACGGCACGCGTCGACGCTGAGATCGCCAGCATTGCTGCCGATTATGAGCAGCCTGAGCAGGTCCGGCAGTACTATCAGTCGCGGCCGGATCTGTTGCAGGGGCTGCGGGCGATGGTGCTCGAAGAGCAGGTCGTGGATGCCCTGTTGTCCAAGGTTACGCCGACCGACGTGAGCATGTCGTTGGACAGCCTGCTGCAGCCGCCGCAACCGCAGCCAGCCGCAGCGGACGCCTGATCGGCGGCCGGCCATCGCGCGACCCATCGAAATCGACCGAGGTGACCATGAACCCCACGATGCCCCCGCAGTCCATGCTTGTCCCCATGGTGGTGGAGCAGACCGCCCGTGGCGAGCGGGCTTTCGACATCTACTCGAGGCTGTTGAAGGAGCGTGTGGTGTTCCTGGTCGGCCCGATCGATGACAACGTGGCCAATCTGGTGGTTGCCCAGCTGCTGTTCCTGGAGTCCGAGAACCCGGACAAGGACATCCACCTGTACATCAACTCCCCCGGGGGTGTGATCACCTCGGGCATGTCGATCTACGACACCATGCAGTTCATCAAGCCGGACGTCGCCACCATGTGCATCGGCCAGGCCTGCAGCATGGGGTCGTTTCTGCTGGCGGCCGGTGCTGCCGGCAAGCGCTATTGCCTGCCCAATTCGCGAGTGATGATCCATCAGCCCTCAGGCGGTGCGCAGGGGCAGGCTTCCGACATCGAGATCCAGGCACGCGAGATCCTCTACATGCGGGAGCGCCTCAATGCGCTGCTGGCGCAGCACACCGGCCAGCCGCTGGAGCGCATCGAACGCGATGTCGAGCGGGATTTCTTCATGAATGCCGACGCCGCCAAGGAGTACGGGCTGATCGACAGCATCATCGACCGGCGGCCGGGCAGCCCGTCCGCCTGAGACGCTGGTCGGGGCGCGGTTTGCCAAGGGGCGACGCTGTGCTATACACCTGTCACCGGGTCGTCATTCCGGTGCAACGAGAGAGCCAATGAGTCACGAAGCACGCAGTGGATCGGGTGGTCGCGTTCTGTACTGCTCGTTCTGCGGAAAAAGCGAGCACGAGGTTCGCAAGTTGATTGCGGGACCGTCGGTGTACATCTGCGACGAATGCGTCGATCTGTGCAACGACATCATCCGTGAGGAAGTGCAGAGCAAGCCGCAGGCCAAGGGCCTGCCGAAACCGCAGGAAATCCGTGCGGTGCTCGACGAGTACGTCATTGGCCAGGATCAGGCCAAGAAAATCCTCGCGGTGGCGGTCTACAACCACTTCAAGCGCCTTTCCACCCGCGGTGCCGCCGACGGCGTGGAGATCGCCAAATCGAACATCCTGCTGATCGGGCCTACCGGCTCGGGCAAGACGTTGCTGGCCGAGACCCTCGCGCGCCTGCTTGATGTACCGTTTGCCATTGCCGATGCCACCACGCTGACCGAGGCAGGGTATGTCGGGGAGGATGTCGAGAACATCATCGCCCGCCTGTTGCAGAAGTGTGACTACGACGTCGACAAGGCCCAGCGGGGCATCGTCTACATCGACGAAATCGACAAGATCGCCCGCAAGTCGGAGAACCCCTCCATCACCCGCGACGTGTCGGGCGAGGGCGTTCAGCAGGCGCTGCTCAAGCTGATCGAAGGCACCATTGCCAGTGTGCCGCCGCAGGGCGGCCGCAAGCATCCGCAGCAGGAGTTCTTGCAGGTCAACACCGCCGGCATCCTTTTCATCTGTGGCGGCGCCTTCCCGGGACTGGACCGGGTGATCCAGCAGCGCACCGAGAAGACCGGCATCGGTTTCAACGCCGACGTGCGCTCCAAGGGTGATGCCAAGGAGGTCAATGCGGTGATGCGGCAGCTGGAGCCGGATGACCTCGTGCGTTTCGGCCTGATTCCCGAGTTCGTCGGGCGTCTGCCGGTGGCAGCGGTGCTGGAAGAACTGGATGAGCCTGCGCTCATCTCGATTCTCAGGGAGCCCAAGAACGCGCTGGTCAAGCAGTACGCCAAGCTGTTCCAGATGGAAGGCGCACAGCTCGAGATTCGCGACGACGCACTTCATGCCATCGCCGCCAAGGCGCGTGAACGCAAGACGGGCGCGCGCGGCCTCAGGACCATCATGGAGAACATCCTCATGGATGTCATGTATGACCTGCCGTCGATGCAGAACGTTGCCAAGGTGGTGATCGACGAAGCGGTGGTCAAGGGCGAGGTGAAGCCATTCATCGTGTACGAAAGCGCGGATACCAAGCGCGAGGCGAAACCCTCGGCTGCCTGATCGTCGGCCGACGAAAAGCCCCGGTTGATCCGGGGTTTTTTTTGTGCCCGCGCTGCAGGGAACGGGGAGGATGGCGAGCCTGTGCTATTTTGCGCCGGCGCTCATCCCCCAGAGGACCCTGCATGGCTGCCGACTCCGATCACGGCCACTACCGCATCGGTGCCGTCGCACGCATGACCGGCATCGCGCTGCCCACGCTGCGGATGTGGGAGCGGCGTTACGGTGTTGTGAAGCCGTTGCGGACGCCGGCCGGTGGGCGGTTGTACACACGGGAACATGTGGCAAGGCTGGCGTTGCTGCAGGCTGCAGTGCAGGCGGGGCATGCCATTGGCACCGTCGCTGCGTTGCGGGACGACGACATCCGCAGGCGTCTGCGGGACGCGTCGGTTGCACGCCACACGCCCACCGGAGGTGGTGCCAGGCTCGTAGTGGTCGGTCCCGGACTGCCCGTGCTGATGGGCCGAGAACTGGCCGATCCCGCCCTTCAGGTGGCCGCCACCTTCAGCGATGTTGCGGCGGCCCGCGCCGGCCTGGCACCACTGACGCCGGATGTCCTGCTGGTGGAGGTGCCCACCTTGCATCCCGACGAGGTGGAGCCGCTCTGCCAGCTGATCGAGCAGTCCGAGGCGCGGTTGTGCATTGTCGTTTACGGGTTCACCGGTCGTCGTGTTCTGCGGCGTCTGGATCTCCTCAACGTACTGTGTGTCCGGGCGCCAGCCGACTTGACCCAGTTGATGCGGATCTGCCGTCTGGCAATACCCCGGCTGGCCGCGCAACGGGACAATGCCGGGGCGCAGACCGTGGCGGCGCGACGTTTCTCGGATCAGCAGTTGTTGCAGGTCGCCAGTCTGGATCCGACCTTGCGGTGTGAATGTCCCCAGCATTTGGCCAGCCTGATCAGTAGCCTGGCGGCCTTCGAGCGGTACAGCCAGCAGTGCGGCGCGGCCTCTCCCGAAGATGCCCGTCTGCATGAACGCCTGTACCGCACGACAGCGACGGCACGGTACGAGATGGAGCAAGTGCTGCTGCAGGTGCTGCACGCCGATGGCTTCGACCTCGAAGCCCTGGGGTTGACCACAGCCGAGATGGCTGTATCGGTAATCCCTGATTCGCCGCATTGAGTGTGAGGGGGATCTGTAGCATTCAGGCACCCCTGATTCGGAGTGTCTCGTGGATGATTTTCGCCCCTCTGAGCGGTTGCTCTCGCCGGCGTCTGGCGCCCTGGACGCCGTGGCTGCGCGTTACGCTGACATTCTGATTGCGCTCGGTGAGGATCCCCGGCGTGAAGGTCTGTTACGGACCCCAATGCGTGCGGCCAAGGCGATGACCGATCTGACACGGGGGTATCGCGACGACTTGGCGTCGCTGGTCAACGGTGCCCGGTTTGCGTCCGACAACCGAGAGATGGTGGTGGTTCGGGATATCACTTTCTATTCGCTCTGCGAGCATCACCTGCTGCCCTTCTTCGGGCGTGTGCACGTGGCGTACCTGCCTGCCGGGACCGTCATCGGACTCTCCAAGATTCCGCGTATCGTCGATATGTTTGCCCGGCGCCTGCAGATTCAGGAGAGCATGACGCGTCAGATTGCCGAGAGCATCGAGTCGGCGACTGGGGCTGACGGGGTAGGCGTTGTCGTCGAGGGACAGCACATGTGCATGATGATGCGGGGCGTGGAAAAGCAGGGCGCATCAATGACGACGAGCGCCATGCTGGGTCGTTTCCAGGACGAAGCTGGATCCCGTGGTCGCTTTCTGGAGCTGCTGCGGGTGCCGGCCGCCGGCTTCGGGTGAGTTGTCCCGCGTGCGCCAGAGGCAGCGCGATTCAGATCACGTCAGACTTGACCGTCTGTGCCTGCAGGGCGCGGGTGCGGGCCTCGGGCGATCCGGTGTTCCGACACAGCAGGGCATAGAAGGCCGGAACCACCAGGAGCGTCAGCAGCGTGGCAAAGGCAACCCCGCAGAAGATGACCACGCCCAGGATGGCGCGCGCCTCGCTGCCGGCGCCTGAGGCCATCATCAGCGGCAGCGCGCCGGCCAGCGTCGACAGGCTTGTCATCAGGATGGGACGCAGGCGTATGGCGGCGGCATCGGTCAGTGCCTCCTCGAAGGGCTTGCCGGCATCGCGTTGCTGATTCGCAAACTCGACGATCAGAATCCCGTTCTTGGCCGCCAATCCCACCAGCATGACCACACCGATCTGCGAATAGATGTTGAGGGACATGCCCAGTCCCCACAGCGCCAGCAGGGCGCCAAAGATGGCAAGCGGCACCGTCGACATGATGGCCAGTGGGTGGACGAAGCTTTCAAACTGTGCGGCCAGCACCAGGTACACGATCAGCAGGGCCATCGCGAACGTGAAGACGATGGCCTGCGAGGCATCATGGTATTCGCGGGACTCACCGGCATACTTGATCTGCACAGTGTCCGGCAACTCCTCGCGAATCAGGTCTTCCATATAACCGAGGGCCTCGCCCAGCGTATAGCCGGGCGCGAGATTGGCGCTGAACGTCACGGTTCTCAGGCGATCCATGCGATTGAGCCGCGCAGCGGCAGCGTTCTCGCGACGGTTGACCAGGTTGGCAAGTGGCACCAGAGCGCCATCGAGGCTGGAGCGCACGTAGATGTCATCCAGCACGGTGGGTGAGCGGCGGGCATCGTCCGGTGCCTGCAGGATGATGTCGTATTCCTCGCCGGCATCTTCGAAAGTGGTGACGCGACGGCCGCCCATGAAGGTTTCCAGAGCCTGTGCGATCTGCAGGACCGGAACGCCGAGGGCGCCGGCCTTCTCCAGCTCGATGTCGAGCATGATCTGGGGTTTGGTTTCCTTGTAGTCAGCATCCATCCGGATCAGGCCCGGATTGTTCTGGGCCCGCGCCAGTATCCGATCCCGCCATTGCGCCAGTTCCTCGTAGGTACCGCCGCCGATGGCGATCTGCAACGGTTGACCGAAACCGGTTTGAAAACCGCTACGCTGAATCACCACCGCGCGGGCATCGGTGATCCGACCCAGCTCTTCTGAAACTTCGGCGGCAACGACGTCCGAACCGCGCGTGCGCTGGTCCCAGTGATCGAGCGTGGCAATGGCGATGCCTGAGTTCACTTCGTCGCCCGCTCCGAAGCCGGGGACGCGGATCAGAACGCGTTTGAGTTCCTGGTCAAGCCGGGCCAGCAAGGGCGACTCCACCTGATCCATGACGGTTTCCATATAGGGAAAGCTTGCCCCCTCGGGGCCGGAGACGCTGACGAAGAATCCGCCACGATCCTCGAACGGGGCGAATTCCTGTTCGATGCGACCCAGTAGCAGCCAGGCGACCACCCCCAGTATGGAAAGTGACAGCACGCCGAGCCAGGCGTTGCGAATCATGCCGGCCAGCACGTGTCGGTAGCCCGCCGACAATTGCTCGAAGGCACGGTCAATGGCGCGCAGAAAAGTGCTCTTCTGGTCGTCCGACTGATGTCGGAGCAACCAGCTGGCCAGCACGGGGCAAAGGGTCAGGGCAACGACGGAAGAGGCTGCGACGGCCGCTGCCATGGCCAGGGCGAATTCGCGGAATAGCCGACCAATATTGCCGTCCAGAAATGCCAGCGGGGTGAACACTGCAACCAGTACGGCAGTGGTGGCGACGATGGCAAACCCCACCTCGCGGGCTCCTCGGTACGCCGCCACCAGCGGCGTTTCACCCAGCTCCAGACGACGGTGGATGTTCTCCACCATGACGATGGCATCGTCCACCACCAGGCCGATGGCGAGGACCAGGGCCAGCAGGGTGAGGATGTTGATCGAGAAGCCCAGCAGATTCAGCAGAATGAAAGAGGCGATGATGGAAATCGGTACGGTGACCGCCGGCACCACGGTCGCGCGCACGTTGCCGAGAAAGATGAAGATGACCGTGATCACGAATAACGCCGCATACAGCAGGGTGCTGGTGACCTCGTCAAGTGCGCCCTGAATGAACTCCGAAGCATCGTAGTTGAGGGCGATGGCCATCCCCTGTGGCAGACCCGGACGGAGCCGGTCAACCTCCTGGCGAACCCCCTGCGCGACGGCCAGGGTGTTGGCCGTGGAGGTCTTGATGATGCCCATGCCCAGCGACGGCACGCCATTGGCGCGAAAGCTGCCCCGGGGGTTTTCGGCGCCCAGTTCCACTTTCGCGACATCGCCGAGACGGACGGCATAGCCGTCGGGGTTCTGCTGCACAACCAGCTGGTTGAAGTCCTCGGCGGTGCTGAAAGGACGCGAGGTGCGCAGGGTGAACTCGCGATCCATCGACTCCACGCGTCCTGCGGGCCGCTCGACGTTCTGGTTACGGAGAGCCGTTTCGATGTCTTCCACCGTCAGTCCACGGGCGGCCATCTGCTGGCGGTCCAGCCAGACGCGCATGGCGTAGCGACGGTCGCCGCCGAGGCGGATCTGGGAAACGCCCTCGACAGTCGACAGGCGATCGACCAGATACCGCTCGGCATAGTCCGAGAGCTCAAGGTTGGTCAGGCGGTCACTCGTCAGGACGAACCACATCACCGGCGAAGCGTCGGAGTCTGCCTTCGCGATCGAGGGCGCCTCTGCCTGCTCGGGAAGGCGGTCGAGTACCCGCGACACCCGGTCCCGGACGTCATTGGCACCGGCATCGATGTCGCGGTTCGCCTCGAACTCGACGGTGATTCGGGAACGCCCATCCTGCGAACTGCTGGTCAGGCTCCGGACGCCCTCGATCCCCGCCAGCTCGTTTTCCAGGATCTGGGTGATCTGCGTTTCCACCACGGCGGCGGAAGCGCCGACATATTCGGTGTCGACGGAAACCACCGGCGCATCGATATCGGGATATTCCCGTACCGACATGGTGGTGGCGGCGAACACCCCGAATACGATCAGCAACAGATTCAGGACAGTAGCAAAAACCGGTCGCTTGACCGAGGTGTCAGTAAGCCACACGGGCGCGGTCCTGGGAAATGGGCTGGGGCAGGCATGGACCACGGGTGGGCCCGAAGATTCCATGCCTTGCGACGCCGGATGGTACCGCGTCAGCTCCCGAGATACTGTCGCTGGCGGGGGTGCCGACTACCAGTAGGTGGGCGCTGGCTCCAGCTCGGCGCCGCAGGCCGAGCAGGTATGCACCTTTTTGTGGGCATTGTTCTTCTTGCCACAAGCCGTACAGGCAATCATCACCGGCTTGGCCCGCACCAATTGATAGACCCGCGAGTGCGTGGCGTAGGCGAGACCTTCCTTCATGAACTGCTGTACCACGCGTTGGTGGTCGGGGTTGGGCAGCAGGTTCGCTTCGAGCGCGTCAATGTTTTCCCAGGCGGACAGTGTGAAACCGAATGAATTGCCCTCGGTATCGGGGGGGCGCGCGCCGATGATGCCGGTGACGAAACCGGGTTTGTCGGAAAAACTTTCGAGAACGCGATTGGTGACGTCGGCTGCCTGATCAAAGGAAGCCTGGCCGCCGCGAACCTGCAGCCAGGTGATGCCGATGGCCTCCGGCGGTGTGGGATTGCCCTTGTGCAGGCGGTAAAAGGCGCCGAAGTCATAGGCGCCCTGTTGACGGGGCATCAGCAACGACATGAAGTTCAGCTGCTCGGCCAAATCCTGTAAGTCGAAGTGGTTTTCGACGTGAGGGTGTCCCGCTGCGTCGAACCGGATGAACAGAGTCGCTTCCAGCATCAGGGCACGGCCGGTGGGGGCGACGGCATCGATCCCCAGGCCGCCGGGCAGGGGGCCGGTGTGCTGTCCGCCAAGCCGGTAGCGGGCGGAAACTGCATTGCGCCCTGCCATGATGGCCTCGCCCAAAGTCAGCTGCAGATCAGGGAAAGCGGTGAACAGTGCCTGGACATGCCGGGCGAGATCGTCGCCTTCGACATGCTTGAGCGTCAGCGGGTCGCGGTAGCGCCCCCCCTTCATGTCGCGGCGGATGGCCTCGACATCATGGGCGTTCCAGTGGGACAGGAAGCGCTTGGCGAATCCGAGGTGTCTCGGCGCTTGCAGCAGCCCGCGCAGCAGCCCGAGCAGAATGGCGATCGGGTTCATGCGGCATCCTCCCGGAGACGTGCACGTGCGCCTTGCCAGAGCAGCCAGGCTTGCACAAAGGCGGTGACGGCGGCGATCAGGAACAGAAGGTAATTCAGAGAATTGGCCCATGCACCGCCAAACGCAAGCCCGCGGACGCCGAACAGGGCGCCGACCAGAAAGCCGAGCGAGTTGCCCCATCCGGTGATGCACACGCTGTAGATGTACACCTGTCGGGCGCGTGCGCCCAGGCGGATGCTGCTGCCAGCTGCCGCGAAGGCGATCATTGCCAGCGCGTTCATCAGTGCGCCGAGGTGGGTGCGCCGCCAGGCCGCTTCGGTGCCGGGCATGTCGAAGTTGAGCACCGGAATCAGCGGCCACGCGGCAATGTGTCCGATCGCCTCGAAGGTGAAAATCAGGCCGATGGCCAGCGCCAGTGCGAAGAGCGCGGCAGCCGGGGCGAGGATGCGAGCGCGGTCCCTCGCGCTCAAGCGTTCGAGTGTCATGGGGCTTCTCCCTTTATATGAATTCGCGGCGTCACGCCTAAGGCGATGCTGCGCTGACGAAGAGTTGACACTATTAAATTAATACTGTCAACTTAACAGATGGCCAGACAATCCCTGAGCGAGAAGGAAGTTGAGCGCCGCCGTGCGGAGATCCTTGATGCGGCGATGGACCTGTTCGAGCGAGATGGCTTGGAGGCGGTCAGTTTCCGCAAGGTGGCTGCGGCGCTGGGCTGCAGTTACTCAACCCCGTATCGGTATTTTCCCAGCAAGGAGTCGCTGCTGACGGCGATGCGGGCGCAGGCATTCCGGTGGATCGAGCGAGAGATGCTGATCGCCATCCGCCCGGAGGATCCGCCCCTGCAGCGCCTGCGCACATTGGCCGACGCATTCATTCGCGCGGGCATTGCGCGGCCGCGACGCTACGCGCTGATGTTCTTTCAACTGCCCGAGCCAGAGAGTGGTCCCCGGTCGCTGGAGCTTGCGGCGGCCAAGCGCGATTCGCTGGACGTGTGCACGCGTACCGTTGCCGCAGCGCAGGCGGCTGGTTCCCTGAATCTGGCGGTGGATCCATTGACCGCCAGTCACCTGCTCTGGGTGGGCGCCCACGGACTGGTGTCATTGGAAGTGGCGGGGCAGTTCGTGATGGGGCGCTCAGTTGACTTGTTGGTGCCCCAACTGGTGCGCACCCTGATGCAGGGCTTGGAGGAGCAGGTTCCCGTCGCGCGCACGGAATCTGCGGCCTCCTGACGCGGCCAGCATCGGAGAATGATTCGAAAGGAGAACGCCATGAAGCCTATGTCGCCACAACCCCCGCTGCCACAGGTGCGGCGAATCCCTTTCGAGTTTCCGGACGACCTCTCGCCTGTGTGGCATCCGACGGAGCCGGAGTGGGCTGCGATGCTCAACGGCGCCTCGTTGACCATGCCCTATCTCGAACCCTTTCTCATGCGCACCATGCGCGAGGCCATGGAGCCGATCACGGAGCCCGCGCTGAAAGCGGCGGCAAACGCGTTCATTGGGCAGGAAGGGCAGCACTTTCGCGCGCATCGTCGCTTCAATGACCTGCTCAAGGCGCGCCGTTATCCCGGCTTGGCCCGAATCGAGGAAACGATGGCCCACGCCTATGAGCGGCTGATGAAACGCTCGCTGCGTACCCGCCTGGCCTACACCGCCGGTTTCGAGTCGATGACCATGGGGCTGACCCGATGGCTGGTGGAGGACCGGGTGCGGTTGTTCGCCGGCGCCGATGCGCGCGTGGTGTCGTTCGTGCTGTGGCACATGGTGGAGGAGACCGAGCACAAGTGTGCAGCGTACGATCTCTACCAGGCTCGCTTCGGCGGCAGCCTGACCGGCTACCTGGCCCGGATGGTCGGGGTCTTCCACGGGTCTCTGGATGTCATGCGTTTCAGCATGCAGGGCTATCGTGAAATGCTCAAGACCGATGGTCGCTGGTGGCGCCTGAGATCGCGAGTTCGACTGACGCTCTGGTTGACCCGGTTCGCGCTCAACGTCGGCCCGGCGCTGTTGCGCGCGGTGCTGCCCGGCCATGATCCTCGGCACGAGCGGGATCCGGAGTGGGTACGCGACTGGCTGCGCCTCTACCGCGTCGACGATTCCCGGGTGCCCATGGTGGATACGCAGGACCCGGCGATGCCGGTGCCGTTTCCAGCGCGTCTCGGCGCCCCTCATTGAATGCCAGGGGCGATGCTGCGCCCCGGAGGCGTGGCCATCGGTTGCTGCCTGAAATTCACGTGACCACCACGTGACCCTCCGAGTTGGCACTGAGCGACTTCGGGGGCGCAAAAAAAAGCGGTCCCAGAGCACCTGGGACCGCCTGATTGGTGGAGATGGCGGGAATTGAACCCGCGTCCGCCAGTCTTACGCCTACAGATCTACATGCGTAGCCGACTCTTTGATTTTCGTCGCACACTCCCGGAACGGCACGGAACGCGGGCGCTTATCCCCTTAGGGTTTTAGCGCATCGGGTAAGGGCGACCCTCAACGCGAGTTGGTATGAGTCGACATCTGATTCGGCGGTACCAACACCGACCGGTCAGACGCTCGCCGGATTAAGCGGCGAGGGCGTAGTTAGCGTCGTTCGCAACTAGCTTGTTTGCAGACCGTTTAACGAGCAGACCTGCAGCTCGGCATGCACCGCGGGTTTCGGCACCGACGTCGAAGCCAGTCATCCCCGTAGCAGTGGTTAGAGTAGCACGCCGCGTGAAAGTTCAGGCGCGCTTGCGTAGCAGGCGTTCCTGTTCCCGCTTCCAGTCGCGGGCCTTGATGTCCGCCCGTTTGTCGTGCTGCTTCTTGCCCTTGGCGAGCCCTACAGCCAGCTTGGCGCGTCCGCGTGTCCAGTGCAGGTCGAGCGGCACCAGGGTGTAGCCGGCGCGTTCCACCTTGCCGATCAGGGTGGCAAGTTGCTTTCCGTGCAAGAGCAGCTTGCGGGTGCGTGTGGCTTCGGCCACTTCGTGTGTACAGGCCTGGGGCAACGGGGTGATGTGGGCGCCGATCAGAAACGCCTCCCCGTTGCGGAGGATGACGTATGCCTCCGCGATCTGCGCCCGTCCCGCACGCAGCGACTTGACTTCCCAGCCTTGCAGGGCCAGGCCGGCCTCGTATTGGTCTTCAATGAAGTAGTCATGTCGGGCGCGGCGGTTGACCGCGATCTCCCGGTTGTCGTCGCCGGGCTTGGAGGCTGCTTTCATGGCGCGATTATACGGACGCTACACTGCGGTCATGGAAATCCGCGAACCCCGATTCGGTACCTGGCAGTCTTCCCGCAGTTTCGTCTGGGTGGCGGTCGGTGCCTGCGTCGGCCTGGGCAACCTCGTTCGATTGCCGGGGTTGATGGAGAGCTATGGCGGGCTTGTGTTTCTGGCGTTCTATCTGCTGGCGATGGCCGTGGTAGGGCTGCCCTTGCTGGTCGCGGAGTGGGGGCTTGGTCGCTGGATGCGCGAGGAGCCTGTGAGCGGATTGGCGCATGCCGCAGCCAGCGCCAATGCGCGGTCGCAGTGGCGCTGGCTGGGTGCGCTGATGGTGGCCGCGGCCGCGGTCATCCTGTCCTACTACAGCGTGATCGCGGGGTGGAGCCTCGGTTACGTGTTCCGTGCGGCGGTCGGGGGGCTGGCGGGCCAGGGGCCGGAGGCGCTGGTGAGCACGTTCCTGACCTTGGCTCGCGAACCAGAGCGGGGGCTCGCCTGGCACACCATTTTCATGGTGATGGTGTGTGTGGTGGTGGCCCACGGGTTCCGGGAAGGCATTGAACGCATCGCGCTGCGCATCATCCCGATCACGATGATGGGAGCGTTGTTGTTGCTGGCATACCTGCTCTGGCGCCTGCCGCTGGAAGGCCTGATTGCCTGGTTGCAGCCGGCGCGCCCGCAGGCCGGCTGGTTGGTGACCGCCTTGCGGGCGTTGCAGGAGGCGTTCGTCACACTGAGTCTTGGGCTCGGAGTGATGCTGACGCTCGGGAGTTATCTGCCTGCCCGCACCCCGCTGGTCCGAACCGCGCTGACGGTCATCGTGCTCGATCTCTTGTTCTCCCTGGCGCTTGGGGGCGGGCTCTACCTGCTGTTGGGGGCGGCACAGGTGGTGCCGGCGCGAGGGCTTGGCGTGATCTTTCAGAGCTTGCCGCTGGCACTTCCGGCGGGTGTGGAGGGGGCGTTGTTGGGCGTCTCTTTTTATGGTCTGGTGGTGGTGTTGACCCTGGCATCAGGTGTTGCGCTGCTTGAACCGGTGACGCGCTACGCCATGGAGCGATGGCGGGTCACCCGGGTGTTTGCGGCTACGTGTGCGGCCGTTCTGATCTGGGCGCTTGGGGTGATGACCTTGCTCAGTTTCATGGGGGAAACCCCATTGCGTGTTGCGGGCGTGACCGTGTTCGAGGCCTTGCAATTCATGACTGCACAGGTGGCAGCGCCGCTCGGGGCCCTGTTGTTTTGCGTGTTCTGCGGGCGCATCATTCCGCCCGAAATGGCGCGCGCTGCATACGGTGGTGGCTACGGGTTTCCGGTCTGGTACTTCATGTTCCGTTACCCGACACGCGTGGCTCTGCTGATTCTGTTGCTGCAGGCGTTGGGGGTGACCGATGCCCTGCTGGCGCTGTGGAATGACGCCTGAACTCCGGCGAAGAGGACGATCGAAAACGTGAGTGGTGATCTGCTGCAGGTGGAAGTGACGTACGCGCGCCCGGGCGAGCAGGTGGTGCTCAAACTGGACGTGCCGGCGGGTGCCACGGTGCGCGAGGTGATTGAACTGTCCGGGCTGTTGCCCCGGTATCCGGATATCGACCTGACGGGCGACAACAAGGTGGGCATTCATGCCCGCCTGGTTCGCCTCGAAGACACGGTCAGTGCCGGCGACCGGGTGGAGATCTATCGACCTCTGAAAGCCGATCCCAAGGAAGTGCGCCGACAGCGGGCAGCCCGCGCCAGCTAAAGCCCAAGCCGGCCTGGGCGGCGTATCAGGGTGCGGGTGTGCCGGGTGCCGAGGCGTCTTCTTCCTGGCGGATGATCACGCCGCGATCTTCGCTTTCCTTGCGTTCGGCTTCCAGCAGGGCACGTTCCTCCTCTTCGACGACCGCCTCAAGGTCGGGCGTCTCGATCGCGCTCTTCGCATCCGCCAGCGTGATGCCTTCCATCCGGGCGAGGGCGCCATCAACGAAATAGAGGCTGACAGTGCGCTCGGCCTCGGCGCCGCGGGGAGAGCGGTAATAGCCCAGATAGTCCCACCGATCCGTGTCGAATGGACTGGCAGCCAGCGGGGTGCCCAGCAGGTAGCGGACCTGTTCGCGCGTCATGCCCAGCTGCAGCTGGTCCAGCTTTTTCTGCTCGATCACGTTGCCCTGACGGGTGGGCAGGGTATAGACCAATTGGCAGCCGGCCACGAACAGGGCCAGCGGCAGCAACACAGCGGAGAGCATCGAAGCGCGCATCGATCAGCTTGCCGGAACGGGGTGAACGGGCATAATACCCCATCGCCCCCACGAGAATTGCCGGTGGAATCCTCCGATCTGCGCAATGCCGGCCTGAAGGTCACGCTGCCCCGTCTCAAGATTCTTGAAATCCTCGAGACCAATCCGGACGCCCACCTGTCCGCCGAAGACATCTACCGTCGGTTGCTTGATGCTCATGAGGAGATCGGCCTGGCAACGGTGTACCGGGTGCTGACCCAGTTCGAGGCTGCGGGCTTGGTGGTGCGCCACAACTTCGAGGGCGGCCACGCGGTCTTCGAACTGGCCAAGGGCGAGCACCACGATCATATGGTGTGCGTCGAGACCGGCAAGGTGATCGAGTTCTACAGCGAGGAGATCGAACGGCTGCAGAAGCAGATTGCCGAGAAACATGGCTATGTGGTGCACGACCACAGCCTGGTGCTGTACGTCAAACCCAAGACCAAAAAGTAGTAGGCAGGCGGGTTCAGTCCCCTGCGCGCTGCAGCAGTTCCCGGGCGTGCTCGCGCGCCCGCTCACTGATGGCAACGCCGCCCTGCATGCGGGCCAGTTCCTCGACCCGCTGATCCGGGCTCAGCATCTGCACGGTGGTAAAGGTCTGGCTGCCGCGCACCTCCTTGCGAATGCCGACATGCTGCATGGCCTGCGCAGCCACCTGTGCAAGGTGAGTCACGCTCATCACCTGTCGCTGCCGCCCCAGTGCCCTGAGCTGTTGCCCAACGATTTCGGCAACGCCACCGCTGATGCCAGCGTCAACTTCGTCAAAAATCAGCGTGTCTGCGCCCAGGTCCTGGGTCAACACCACCTGCAGGGCCAGTGAGATGCGGGACAGCTCGCCACCACTGGCCACCTTTGCCAGGGGGCGAGGCGCCTGGCCGGGGTTGGCGCTGAAGTCGAAGCGTACGTCGTCGAGCCCGTGTCGTTTCACCTCGTCATCGGCGGCAGGTTCGACAGCGATCCCGAAGCGCGCGTTGGGCATCCCCAATTGGCGGATCAATCCGGTTGCCTCGCGGGCCAGGCGTTCGGCGGCCTCTCGGCGCGATGTGCTGAGCGCGGCGGCCGCCTTGCGGTAGCGTTTCAGGGTGGCGTCACGCGTTTCGGCAAGCTGCACCAATGTGGACTCTGCGCCTTCGGTATCCGCCAGCTGCTGTTGCAGCCGTGTCCGCTGGGCATCCAGCTCCGAGGCCTTGCAGCGATGCTTGCGTGCGAGGTCATGAACCGCAGCGACCCGGCGTTCGGTCTCGGCCAGTTGGGCCGGGTCGATTTCCAGGCGGTCCAGCAGGTGCCGCAGGCTGTCGGCTGCCTCCGCGAGGTGCGCCTCGGCCCCGTCCGCCAGCTTCAGGACCGATTCGAAATCGCTGTCGAGGCCGGCCATCGGCGTCAGCCGTGCGACGGCCTCGCCCAGCCGAGCGGAAGCCGAGTTGTCACCGGCGTACAGCAGATCAAGGGCCAGGCCACCCTCTGCCAGCAGCTGATCGGCGTGGGCCAGCCGGCGATGATCGTGCTCGAGCTGTTGCAGGCTTTCCGGCCGCAGATCGAGGGCGGCGAGCTCGTTGACCTGGTAGCGCAGGAAATCCAGTTGCGCGGGGTCGACCGGGCCGGCGCTGCGCAATGCGGCGGCGCGCGCATCCAGGGCGCGGATCTCGTCGGCGAGGCGGGAGACGGTGGCGAGAGAGTCGCCATGATCGGCGAATGCGTCGAGTTGCTGGCGCTGAATCTCGGTTCGCAGCAGGGTCTGGGACTCCGACTGCCCGAAGATCTCCACCAACAAAGCGCCCAGGTCGCGCAGGGGGGCGGCGTTGACCGGCTGGCCGTTGACGAAGGCCCGAGTACGGCCTTCGCTAAGGACGACGCGTCGCAGAACCAGCTGGTCGGGCGCATCGAGATCCACGAGCTCGTGCGAGGCGAGCCAGGCGTGTGCTTCGGACTCGGGAGTCATCGAGAAAATGCCGGTGACCTCGGCTCGCTCGCAACCATCCCGTACCAGTTGGCTGTCGGCACGTCCCCCCAGCAGCAGGCCCAGCGCATCGATCAGGATCGATTTTCCGGCGCCGGTTTCACCGGTCAGCGCAGTGAAGCCAGCCGAGAAGTCGAGCGTCAATTGCTCGATGATGGCGAGGTTGCGGATCGTCAGTGTGGTGAGCATGCGCCTCAGGCCGGTGCCCGGCCCCAGTGAAGCTTGTCGCGAAGGATGCTGAAGTAGTCGTAGCGCGCGGGATGGATCAGGTGCAGGCGGTGATGCGCTCGTTGAATGGTGAGCCGGTCGCCCACCCGCAACACCTCATGGGTCTGGCCATCGCAGGTGACCGCTGCACTGGTTCCCGTGCCACCGCCCAACACCAGATGTACCGGACGATCGGCCCCGACCACGATGGGGCGGTCCGACAGCGTGTGCGGGCAGATGGGCACCAGCGACAGCGCCTCAAGTCCGGGATGGACCACCGGTCCGCCGCCGGACAGGGCATAGGCGGTTGATCCAGTGGGGGTGCTGACGATCATGCCGTCGGCGCGGTGCTGACTGATGAACTGGTCATCCAGCCAGGTTTCGAATTCCAGCATGCGAATGGCTGCCAGATTTCTGACCACGACGTCGTTGACGGCGAGCAGGGTGCCGCGGCTGCGGCCCTGCGATTCGATGTGAGCGGTGAGCAGCAGGCGCTGTTCCGCTACATAGTGGCCGTCCAGTACCTGATCAAGATGGGTTTCCATGTCATCGGGGGCCACATCGACCATGAACCCGAGGCGCCCCTGGTTGATGCCGAGAATCGGCACGCCACTGGGCGCCAGACTGCGGGCGGCCGAGAGCAGCGTGCCGTCGCCCCCCACCACGATGACGAGGTCGCATTCGGTGCCCAGCGCATCCCGCTCACGAATGGAGGCGGTGTCGGCATTGGTGCGTTGCGCCAGATGCCGGTCCAGCAGGGGGACATGACCGGCCTGCGACAGGTAGGCCAGCAGGCGACGGGCCGTGTCGATGGCGCGCGCGTCCTGCTTGGCGATGACACCGATGCGAGAGAAATGGGACATGCGCGCAGTATTTCATACCGCCCGCCGCCCCGGCATCCGGAACGCATGCTTGCGGACACCGCAGTCATTCGCTAGCGTCCGGATCAGATCGTTCAGTACCACGCCCATGTCCGATGTGCTCAACAGCCGTGCCGAGGAACTGCTCAAGCTGCTGATCCAACGCTATATCCAGGATGGCCAGCCGGTCGGGTCACGGACACTGTCGCGTGCTGCCGGGCTGGGGTTGTCCTCGGCCACCATCCGCAATGTCATGGCCGACCTGGACGAGCTGGGTTTCGTGGCTTCTCCGCATACTTCGGCCGGGCGCATCCCCACCCAGCGGGGGTATCGCTATTTCGTCGACAGCCTGCTGTCGCCGGAGCCTCTGGACGAGCCTAGTCGCACCGCGTTGGAGGCCGAGTTCGGGCGCAGCCGCCACAACTCCGCGCAGGATCTGGCCCAGGCTGCCAGCAGTCTGTTGTCGCAGTTGTCCCGCATGGCGGGGGTGGTGACCCTGCCTCGGCGCAACCTCGCCACCCTGCGGCGGATCGAGTTTCTGCCTCTGTCTGACCAGCGGGTGCTGGCGATTCTGGTCGTCAACCAACACGAAGTGCAGAACCGGGTGCTGCAGATGGATCGCGCCTACGGGGCTGACGAGCTGGCGCAGTACGCCAATGCGCTCAACGAGCGCTTCGCCGGGCGCAACCTGGTCGACCTGCGCCGGGCGCTGCTGGAAGAGGCGGTGGTCGCCCAGAACGAGGTCAATCAGGTGTTGCAGCAGGCGGCACGCATTGCCAGTCAGGCGATGGAGCCGGGTCAGCAGCAGAAGGACTTCGTTCACGCCGGGGGCGCCAATCTGTTCGGTTTTCAGGAGCTGGCGGACGTGCAGCGGCTGCGGGGGCTGTTCGATGCCCTGGATCGCAAGCGCGATCTGCTGACCCTGTTCGACCAGTGTCTGGGGGCGGACGGGGTGCAGGTGTTCATCGGTGAGGAATCGGGCTATCAGGTGCTCGACGAAATGGCGGTGGTGACCTCTCCCTACTATGTGGATGGCCAGGTGGCAGGCATTCTCGGGGTGATCGGGCCGACCCGCATGGCCTATCAGCGCATCATCCCCCTGGTTCGCGAGACGGCGCGAATCCTGTCACGAGGCCTGGACTGAGCTGGTCCCCACGCTGTTTTAGCGTTCCGGCATCGCAGCAACCCTTGAAAAATGCGGAGGCCGCCCCAAGGCTTTGGGCGCGGCGCTCAGGACCTGATGGGCCCTCCGTCGCAGCCCATTCACTCGAACCTTAGGTCTCCGCATGAGCCCGACCGACGTGCCACCCGAACACCCGCAGGACACCCTCGATCCCAACGAGCGCATCGCCGAACTTGAGCAGGCGCTGGCCGAGGCCGAAGCGCGTGCCACGCAGGCCCGTGACGCCCAGCTGCGGGCGGCAGCGGATCTGGAAAACACCCGGCGCCGACTGGAGCGTGAAGCCCAGACCAGCGCCCGGTTTGCCGCCGAGGGCCTGCTGCGCGAGCTGCTGAGCGTGGTGGACTCCCTGGAGCTGGGGATCAAGGCGGCCGAGCGCCCCGAGGCGCAGGTGCAGGCGCTGGTGGACGGCATGACGCTGACCCACAAGCAATTCGATGCCCTGCTGGAAAAGCAGGGGGTCACCGTCGTCGACCCCGCCGGGCAGGCCTTCGATCCCGAGGTGCACCAGGCCATGAGCATGATCGAAAGCGCCGATGTGCCGCCCAACCACGTGCTGTCCGTGATGCAGAAGGGCTACCAGTTGCACGGTCGCCTGCTGCGCCCGGCCATGGTGGTCGTGGCCAAGGCGCCCGCAGACGGCGCCGGTGGCGCCTGATCCCCTTGAAATGCGCCCCGTGGCGCCCACTTTCTGACTAGACGTTTCAACGAATTTCCGGAGCCCAACATGGCCAAAATCATCGGTATCGACCTCGGCACCACCAACAGCTGCGTCGCCATCATGGACGGCGGCAACGCCAAGGTGATCGAAAACGCTGAAGGTGAACGCACCACACCTTCCATCGTCGCCTACACCGACGACGGGCAGACCATCGTCGGCCGCCCGGCCAAGCGCCAGGCGGTGACCAATCCGCACAACACCCTGTTTGCGGTGAAGCGTCTGATCGGGCGCCGGTTCGACGACAGCGTGGTGCAGAAGGACATCGCCATGGTGCCCTACAAGATCGTCAAGAACGACAACGGTGATGCCTGGGTCGAGGCCAAGGGAAACCGTATGGCGCCGCCGCAGGTCAGCGCCGAAGTGCTGATGAAGATGAAGAAGACCGCCGAGGACTATCTCGGCGAGGCCGTCACCGAAGCGGTGATCACCGTTCCGGCCTACTTCAACGACAGCCAGCGCCAGGCCACCAAGGATGCCGGCAAGATTGCCGGTCTCGAAGTCAGGCGCATCATCAACGAGCCCACCGCCGCGGCGCTGGCCTTCGGCATGGACAAGGTCAAGGGTGACCGCAAGGTGGCCGTCTATGACCTGGGCGGCGGCACCTTCGACGTATCCATCATCGAGATCGCCGAAGTGGACGGCGAGCATCAGTTCGAAGTGCTCGCCACCAACGGGGATACCTTCCTCGGTGGTGAGGATTTCGACATGCGGGTGATCGACTACATCGCCACCGAATTCCAGAAGGAACAGGGTGTGGACCTGAAGAAGGACCCCCTGGCCCTGCAGCGCCTGAAGGAAGCTGCGGAGAAGGCCAAGATCGAGCTGTCCAGCACCACGCAGACCGAGATCAACCTGCCGTACATCACCGCCGATGCCTCCGGCCCCAAGCACCTCAACCTCAAGCTGACCCGGGCCAAGCTCGAGTCGCTGGTGGAGGATCTGGTGAGCCGCACCATCGAGCCCTGCAAGATCGCGCTCAAGGATGCCGGCCTCCAGGCCAGCGATGTCCAGGAGATCATCCTGGTCGGCGGTCAGACCCGCATGCCCAAGGTGCAGGAGACGGTCAAGAGTTTCTTTGGTCGTGAGCCGCGCAAGGACGTCAACCCGGACGAAGCAGTGGCGGTCGGCGCCGCGATCCAGGGCGCCGTGCTGGCCGGCGACGTCAAGGATGTGCTGCTGCTCGACGTCACCCCGCTGTCGCTGGGCATCGAGACCCTGGGCGGCAAGATGACCAAGCTGATCGAGAAGAACACCACCATCCCGACCAAGAAGTCCGAGACCTTCACCACGGCCGACGACAACCAGACCGCGGTGACCATCCAGGTCTACCAAGGGGAACGCGAGATCGCCTCGGCCAACAAGTCGCTGGGCCGTTTCGATCTGGCCGACATCCCGCCGGCGCCGCGCGGCATGCCGCAGGTCGAGGTGACCTTCGACATCGATGCCAACGGCATTCTCAACGTGTCGGCGCGCGACAAGGCCACCGGCAAGTCGCAGTCCATCGTCATCAAGGCCAACTCCGGCCTGTCCGACGACGAGATCGAGAAGATGGTGAAGGACGCCGAGGCCCATGCCGAGGAAGACCGCAAGTTCAACGAGCTGATCACCGCCCGCAACCAGGCGGACCAGATGATCCACGCCGTCGAGAAGTCGCTGAAGGATCTCGAGTCCGAGGTCGAGGCGGATGAAAAGACCCGCATCGAGGCGGCCATCGGCGAACTGCGCGAGGCGGTCAAGGGCAATGACAAGGAGGCCATCGAGGCCAAGACCCAGGCCCTGACCGAAGCCAGTGCCAAGCTGGCGGAACGTGCCTATGCCAAGGCGGGTGCCGCCGAAGGCCCGCAGGCGGGTGCTGGCGAGGCCGGGGCGGACGGGGATGTGGTTGATGCCGAGTTCACCGAGGTCAAGGACGACAAGAAGTAATCTCCGCAGCGCGAGGGGTGAGGTCCAAGGACCTCACCCCTTTCGTCGTTTTCAGGTGCCCACCTCCTGCGTGGGCCGCATTCACGCCGGTCAGGCCGCACGCCCCCATCCATGAGCAAGCGCGACTACTACGAGGTGCTCGGCGTCAGCCGGGATGCCGCCGACGACGTCATCAAGAAGGCCTACCGCCGTCTTGCGATGAAACATCACCCCGACCGCAATCCCGGCAATGCCGAGGCGGAAGAGGCGTTCAAGGAGGCCAGTGAGGCCTACGAGGTGCTGAGCGACGCCAACAAGCGGGCGGTGTACGACAAGTATGGTCACGAAGGCCTCAACCGCAGCGGTGGCGCGGGCGGTGGCGGCGGCTTCGGTGGCGGCGGGTTCTCGGACATCTTCGGGGATGTCTTTTCCGACATCTTCGGTGGTGCGGGCGGCCGCGGCGGTCCTCGCCGCGGGGCCGACCTGCGCTACATGATGGAGCTGTCGCTGGAGCAGGCAGCCTTCGGCACCGAAGAAACCATCCGTATCCCCACCTGGAACGATTGCGACAGTTGCCACGGCCACGGCACAGCGGACGGCAAGCCGCCTCCGACGTGCTCGACCTGTCGCGGTACCGGACGGGTTCGGGTGCAGCAGGGCTTCTTCGTCATGCAGCAGACCTGTCCGCACTGCAGAGGGCGGGGCACGATGGTGACCGACCCCTGTCGGAGTTGTCGCGGGGCGGGCAAGGTCCAGAACGACAAGACCTTGCAGGTGAAAGTGCCGCCGGGCGTCGATACCGGAGACCGCATCCGCTTGTCGGGCGAGGGCGAACCGGGTGAGACCGGTGCGCCGCCGGGCGATCTGTACGTACAGATCAACGTCAAACCGCATGATTTCTTCGAGCGCGAAGGCAATGATCTGTACTGCACCGTACCGGTGAGCATGGTGACGGCTGCGCTGGGCGGCGAGCTGGAAGTGCCGACCCTGGAGGGGCGGGCGACCCTCAAGATTCCCGAGGGGACCCAGACCGGCAAGACCTTCCGCCTGCGTGGGCTGGGTGTGAAGTCGGTTCGGGGCGCCGGGCAGGGCGACCTGCTATGCAACGTCCGGGTGGAAACACCGGTCCGGCTCAGCAAGCGGCAGCGGGAGTTGCTGCGGGAGCTGGCGGACACGCTGGCCGATGATGGTGCCCGACACAGCCCGGAAACCACCTCCTGGCTGGACAAGGCCAAGCAGTTCTTCGACGAGCACCTCAAGCCCTAAGCCGTCGCCGGGTCGGGCGGCTGCCCGCCGGCGATCGGTGGTTCAGTCGCGCTCAGTCGTTCAGGGCGTTGAACAGGGCAAGGTACTCCTGCGTAACCCTGTGACGCGCATCTTCCCAGATCAGCGGACGGTGGTGCTCGTGGGATTCCTTGACCTTCACCGAGGTCGACAGCGTCTGCGCCATTACCGGGTGGCCCTCGGCGCGCAGCTCGTCGACCAGGCGCTGCGGTAACCGGGAGCGGGACTGAAACTGGTTGACGACGATGCCTTCGACCGTCAGGTCCTCGTTGTGGTCCGCTTTCAGTTCCTGCAGGTTCTCCAGCAGCGTGTAGAGGGCCTGGCGCGCAAATTCGTCGCAGTCAAACGGGATCAGCACACGGTCGGCGGCAATCAAGGCGGAGCGGCTGTAGAAGTTCAGCGCTGGCGGTGTGTCGATGAAGACCGCGTCGTAGCCGCGCAGCTTGCGCAAGGCGTCGCGCAGCTTGTAGATCTTCTGCTTGGCCTCAAGCTTGACGATCAACTCGTCCAGTCGCGGGCTGGCCGCCACCACTTCCAGATTGTCGAAGCGGGTGGGGGTGGCAAAGCTGCCGAAGCCGGGCTGGCTGAGGGAGAACGACAGCGTGCCTTCGAAGAAGTCGGCAATGGTCTGCGCGGGTGTCACCTCCGGCCCCAGCAGGTACTGGCTGGCGTTGCCCTGGGTGTCGAGATCGACGACCAGGGTTTTCAGGCCGCGGCTGGCGGCGATGGCGGCGAGGTTGGCGACAATGGTGGTCTTGCCGACGCCACCCTTCTGGTTGAATACCACGCGTTTGATCACGACAGCGTTCCTGCTCGGGAGTTGGATCGGGGAGGCAAAGTGTAGGCCATCGTGCGGCTACAATGCGCCGCCCAACCGGGTTGGTGTCACTCAGGATTCCTATGCTCAAGCACAACAGCTATTTCGATGGTGGCGTACAGAGTGTCGCATTCGAGCGTCACGGGCGCCGCGCCACGGTCGGGGTCATCGCCCCGGGGGACTATCACTTTGGAACCGAAGCGGCCGAGCGCATGACGGTGACCAGTGGTCAGCTCCGCGTGCGGCCCGATGGCGGTGAATGGGCGCTGTATCCCGCCGGTACAGCCTTCGAGATTGCGGCCAACAGCGGCTTTGACGTGAGCCCGGTGGGCGGGGCTGCCGCCTATCTCTGCGAGTTTCTCTGAGCGACCGGCAGGCGCATTCTCAGCAAGGCCCCACCGGCATGGGGGACAACCTTGCAGTCGCCACCATGCAGTCGCGCGATGGCGCGCACCAGGCTGAGGCCAAGGCCGTAGCCCTGGGATTGACGCGTCCGGTCGTGGCGGAACAGACGATCGAACACGCGATCCTCGTCCCCGGTCGGGATGCCGGGACCATTGTCCTCGATGTCCAGTTGCATCCAGTCGCCTTCGCGGGTGAGGGTCAGCAGCACCTGCCCCGCTGGCGGAGTGAACTTCAGGGCATTGTCGAGCAGGTTCGCCACAGCCTGGAACAGCAGGTGGCGGTCTCCCATCAGCGGGGTGTTGCCCTCCACACCGCGCAGCTGCAGATCGCAGCCGATGTCCGCGGCCATCGCTTCGTAGAGTGACATGGCATCACTGACCACCGTTGCCAGGCCGACCGGTCGGAACTGGCTGCGCAGCACCCCCGATTCCACGGTGGCCAGCTGCAGCAGGGCGGAAAAACTCCCGAGGACCTGATCGATGTCCTCGACACGCTCCTGCAACCAGGGCGCCAGGAGCGCCGGGTCTGGCGGGCGTCGCTGACCATCCTCAAGGGCGGCGCGCAGGCGCGCCAGCGGCGAGCGCAGGTCGTGGGCGATGGCATCCGTTGCCCCTCGTGTTGCAGCGATCAGCTCGTTGATCCGGTCCAGCATGGTGTTAAGGGTCTGGGTCAGCCGGTCCAGTTCATCGCCGCTGCCCTGCAGCGGTATGCGGTGTTGCAGGTCACCGGCCACGATGCGGCGTGCGCTGGCATTGATGGTTCCGATCTGTCGCGCCGCAGTTCGACTGGCGGCAAAGCTGCCGACCAGCGCGATGAGCAGCGCCAGTGGCACGCTCCAGCCGGCGGCACGCCGTACCTGTGAGGCCAGCGCAAGGGTTTCGGCGCGGTCGAAGCCGACCAGCAGGCGCTCGCCAGCCGGCAGTACACGCGCGGCCACCATCCATTGGATCTCGGTGTTGTCGGGCGGCACCTGGGCGCGTAAGGCGATCGGCGCCGCATCCATCACCAACTCGGTCGGCCAGTGCGGAAAATCGCCGGCCAGCAGCTGCCCCTCCGCCGACTCGAGCCGGTAGATGCGGCCGTGCCAGGCTGAATCGAGGCGGTCGCGTTCCTGTATCAGGCCGATGACGCCGCCCAGGCCGTCGATGCGATAGTCCGACTCCAGAATGGCCAGTTCGGCGGTGACGCTTTCATCGAGATGGCCCTGGACGTACTGCAGGCTGAGCGAGGTGATGCTGAAGATCACCAGACCGGCGCCGAGACTGAACACCAGCGTATTGATCAGCGCCAGCCGCAGCATCAGGCCTGGACGCAGCATGCGGTGTATCAAGGCCCTTCCCGCAGACAGTAACCGGCACCCCGGACCGTATGGATCAGGGGGCGGTTGCCGTCGGGGTCGATGCGGGCTCGCAACCGCGAAATATGCACATCGATGACGTTGGTCTGAGGGTCGAAGTGGTAGTCCCAGACCCCCTCCAGCAGCATGGTGCGGGTCACCACCTGTCCGGCGTGACGCATGAGGTACTCCAGCAGCCGGTATTCCTGCGGCTTCAGGTTGAGCGTCTGGCTGCCGCGTCGCACTGTGCGCGAAAGCCGGTCCATTTCCAGGTCGGCGACCCGCAGCACCGTCGTTTCGGATACTGGTGAGCCCCGGCGGGTGATGGCGTCGATCCGCGCCAGCAGTTCCTGAAATGAATACGGTTTGACGATGTAGTCGTCGCCGCCGGCCTTGAGCCCGCGCACGCGGTCATCAACCTGGCCCAGGGCCGACAGGATGATCACCGGCACTTGCTGCTCCGATGCCCGCAGGGCCGTCACCACGGCCAGACCGTCCATCTGCGGCAGCATGCGGTCGACGATGCAGAGGTCGTAGGGTTCGGAGACCGCGAGAAACAGTCCGTCGCGCCCGTTGGCGGCGTGATCCACGCGATGGCCGGCCTCCCGCAACCCCTTGAGCAGGAATCGCGCCTGTTCAGGGTCATCCTCAATGATCAAGATCCGCATGGTGCTGGCATCCCCCAGGGACCGGCCCGCCCTGTTGTCGTGGGTCATAGGGTAGCCTGCCGCGAATCGGTCTGGCGCGCAGCCGTGATCACAGGGCTACCAGCTGAAGCGATAGCCTGCGGTCAGCATCACAGCATCGAGGGACGGATCCAGATCGAACCGGCTGAGTCCGGCGGCGGCCTGTGCCGGCACGCCTGCGGTGCTGCCCAGCTGGGTGTAGCCTTCGAGTCTGACGTTCCACTCGTTGCCGCTGCGCAGGGTCTGACCGTACTTCAGTCCAAGCGTGATCGCGTCAAAGCGTCCCAGCCGAGGGTCGGCGCTGGCCTCGGTGAGCGTGGTGTCCTCGCCGTCGAACAAGGCGGCACGATAGAAATCCGCCTCGCCCTGCAGGTAGTAGCGGACATGAGGCTCTAGGTAGCGGGTTTCAGAGAAATTCCAGCGGTAGGTCATGTCCAGGGTTTCGGAGCTGATGCCCCAGTCATCGCGCATGAAGCGAAGTGACACATCCAGTACATCGCGGTTGAACACGAAACGCTTGTACTGGGCGAACACGGCCTGTTTCAGGCGGGTGTCCGGTCGTGCCTCGTAGACGTACCGCAGCGGATCGCCATTGGCATCAACCACCGACAGCAACTTGTATGGGTCATTGAGATAGCCGTCCGACTGACTCATCGAATAGCTGAGCTGGAGGAGACTGACCGGCGACAGTACCTGGGTCACGCTGAGCAGCAGATCGTAGATCTGCTTGGTTTCGCTGGATTCGGCTCGCGGATTCCCTGGTGCGGCCATCGCCGACAGCGGCTCCGGCGCACCGCCGACCGCATCAATGGTGTCTTGCGCCACATTGAAGCCGGCACTGATCGTGGTGTTCTTGCGGTTGAAGTCCTTCGACAGCACCGCGCCAGCCGAGATCGACAGATAGTCGTACTCCTTCGATGCCGCCAGCGAGGTGGTCAGCGTCTGTGCGCCCACCGGCGTGGTGAAGCTGCCGTCCAGCGCGACCCGGGTATCGCGGAAGTCGTCATCCAGCGGGGTTTCGAAGGCGTCGGTGGTATACGGCTTGTTGCCGGAGGCACTGGTGAAGGTCTGCGGTCTGTCGGCTGGCGCAGCCCCGTTGGGCGAGGCACCGGTGAGGGCGTCGACAGTGATGGCTGCGGAGATGCTGCGGTCGTTTTCCAATGCGCGCGTGGCGCGCAGTTTGGGCTCGACAGCCTGCACCCGGCCGTCGGCTTCGCTGTAGACCAGCGTGGCAGCGTCGAACTGCCACTTGCCGGTGTCAGCGGCCTGGGTGCCGGTACTGCCGAGCAGGGCCAGCGCGGCCGCGCTCAGGGTGTTGGGCTTCAGTTGCATCCGCAGCCTCCTCCTCCAAAGCCGCGACCGCCACTGGACGCTTCCTTGCTGAAATAGGTGTGGTCTTCGAAGGCGGCCTGAGCCGGGTCGGTGACCAGTTGCATATCGGGGCGTGCCAGGGTGCCACGCTGCCAGGGCTGAACCGGCGCGCAGGCGCTGATCAGCAGCACCAGGGTCAGTGTGAGCATCCGTATGGTGTTCATCGGGCAATGGCCTCCTGGATGGCCTGTTCGTAGGTTGGGGTTTCCGCTGTCCGGAAGCCGCTGTGTCGCCACAGCACCTGGCCGTCGGCATCAAGGATCAGCGCGCTGGGCATGCCTTCCAGTGCGAAATGGCTGGCCAGCGCTCCGGCGGGATCGAACAGCAATGCAAAATGCGCCGGGTGGCGCTGCAGGAAGCGATCGGCGTCACGGCGCTGCTCGTCGACATTCACGCCAACGAACTGGATCTCGTCGCCATAGCGGCGTTTCATCTCGTTGAGCCAGGGAAACGACTGGGCGCAGGGCACACACCAGGATGCCCAGAAATCGACATATACCGGCTTGCCCCGATAGGGCTGGAGTACCGACAGTGCCGGGCTGGCAGAGGCTGATGCGCTGATCCCGATCAACAGGGCCGCAATCAAGGCGGACATCTTCGACATGACAGGTCACCGTTTACGACGAGTGGTGATTGTCGGTGGCCGGCGCTGTCCCCAGCCTGTTGGGAGGATGAACGTCCGTTAATGTTTCACGGCGCGTCTGGTGCCGGGGTCGGGCGCAGTACATGGAAGTCCACCCCCTGGTTGCGGAGAAAGGCCTCCGCGTCTGCGCCTGATAGCATTGCCAACGTCGACAGGCTGCCGGCCTCGCTGCAGGTGGCAGCAGCCACCGTCACACTGTGTGGCGCGCCTGGTACCGGCCAGCCGGTTCGGGCATCCAGCACGTGGCCGTAGCGGACGCCGCCGGTTTCCACGAACCGATGGGCGTCGCCACTGGTGGCGATGCCACCGCGCCGCAATCGGATCAAGGGGGCCCCCACATCCGGGTGTCCGTCGTCACCGATGCCGATCCGCCAAGGGGCGTCATCCCCAGGTGGCCGGTTGGCGGCGAGGTCGCCGCCATAATTCACCAGCAGTGCCGCGTCGGTGTGAGCCTGCAACAGGGACAGGCTTTGATCCACCGCGTATTCCTTGCCGATGCCGCCCAGGTCGATTTCCATGCCCGGCGCCATCTGCAGATGGGGGCGGGCCCATCGGACCCGTTGCCAGCCTACCTGCTCAAGCAGCTGCCGCACGTGGGTGTCGTCGGGGAGTCGGTTGCCGCCGTCGAAGCGCCACGCCCGACGCAGCACCCCGGACGTCAGGTCGAAACGACCTTCGCTGGCCTCGAACAGGACCGCGCCATAGTCCAGCAACCGGGCGGTTTCGTCATCGACCTCCACGGTGTTGCCGTCGGCGCTGTTGATGCGATGAATGAGATTGTCGTCGCGGTAGCGGCTCCACTTCCGTTCAATGCGCCGCGCTTCGTGATAGGCGGTCTGCGCCAGTGTCGGCCACTGCGAAGGGGGGGCGCCATCGACCCAGATCTCGCAGGTCGACGCCATGGCGGCAAAGCGAATACAGCAGCGCTGACCGCCGGCCCCGGGATGCACGGTCCAATCGGTGCTCACGCGCGTCCATCCCCTGCGGTTCCGGTGCGATACGTCCCCGGCCCAGGTGCGGACATCAATGCTTACCCGTTACGACCGGCAGGGAGCATGCGCCTGAGCGTGTTGTCCCTTTGCAGGTAGTGATGTGCCAGCCCGGCAGCGGCATGCAGGCCGATGAGCCAGTAGCCGACAACGCCCGCCGTCTCGTGGATTTCCTCCACCAGCTCGGCAACGGTCGGATCGACCCCCGTCAAGGGGGGGAGGGTCAGTCCGAAGAAGGGCACGGGCTTCCCTTCGGCACTGAGGATGAGCCATCCCCCGATGGGCATGCCGATCATCAGAGCGTAGAGGGCGAGATGCATGAGCTGCGCCAGTCCGGCCTGCCAGCGCGGCAGGGCCGGCGATATCGGTGGCGCAGCATGGCGCCATCGGGCCCACAGACGGACGGTGACCAGTACCAGCACCAGCATCCCCAACATGAAGTGCCAGGTCTTGATCAGCTCACGGGGTTCGCTGCCGCGGGGAAACAGTTCGCGCAGCTCAATGCAGGCGTACACCGCCACCAGCAGCACCAGCATGAGCCAGTGCAGGGCGATACTGAGCGAAGCGTACCGGGGTGAAGGGGACATGGGGCGTCAATGGGTTGGGGCGCCCTCCGATCATATCGGAGTTGATTTGTCGTCCGGTGGCACGGTGGGATCGTCTGCCGGCCGCAGGCCACGCCTTACCTGAGTGCCGATCAGGCGGTTGACTGCCGAGATGCTGTCGTACACAACATCGCTGGTTTCATCATGAACGGTCTGCACCACGCGTGCCGGGGCGCGGGTGGCCTGCAGGCGGGACAGGATGCCGAACGGGATGCGGGCGATCCCCCGGTGAATGGCGCGGACCGTGGCGTTGGTCTGTTCCACCGCCTGCTCTGCACGTCGCTGCACCTCGGCCAGCCGCTCCTGTTGCGCGATCCGTATTTCAGCATCGCGGGCGCGCACGGCCAGACGTCGGGCGCTGCGTGCCCAGTGGCGCGCGCGACGATCCAGGGCCCGCAGGGCCAGCGTCACCGCGATAACGCCTGCCAGCAGCCCAAGGCTAGCGGCCGCGAACAAGCTGCACCTCGGCTTCCACCCCTTGTTCGGCCAGTTGCTCGCGGACTCGGCTGGTCGCCTGGCGCATGACCTCCTGACGGACCAGGGAGGGCGCCAGTGAGCCGAATGTGCCGGCCAGCTTCGACTCTCGCATCGCCAACTCGAAAGGGTTGAGAATTTCGATGGTGATCAGGGACGGACGCTCGGGCGCCAGCAGGGACTCGATGTCCGGGCCCTCGAGCGCCCGTGCGCCTGCCAGGGCCGAGAGTTCGGCCTCCATGCGTGACATCAGACGTGACAGATGGCGAAGTCGCCATCCCAGGACGGCAACCGCCAGCGCGAGCGCAATCAGCAATGGCCACATGGATATGCCCTCCGACGGCATTCTCGGTATCCTGCACCAGTCCGCGATGACCCTGGCCGCAGGCCCGGATGATCACGGCATTGTCTTACATTTTCTCGTAGATACTTCAGGCAAGCTAGCGCGCCTCCGCTCCTTGGGGGGTGCGGGCACGGTTATCACCGATGAATTTTCGATATGGCTGACTTTTGCACGGGATCCGCCCTGCGCGGGCCGGTTCGCGCCCTACTGATATCGCTGTCGGTGATGCTGCCGCCGGTAGCCTCGTCCGCTGAGGGTACCGCCGATCTGCTGAGCTATTACGGCGATGCGTTGCGGAATCACCCGGAGGCTCGGAGTGCCGATGCCCTGGCGGCCGTCGCCAGCCGCGGCGTCGAGCGTGCCCGCGGAAGGCTGCTGCCGCAGGTATCCGCGTTTGCGGAAGGCGCCTATGTCGACGAGTCCATCACCGGCGACTATTTCGGCATCGTCGATGTCAACCGCGATGATGAGTACGAGCGGTACCTCTATGGCGTCAACCTGAGTCAGGCCGTCCTGCGGCCCGCCCTGTGGGCGGAGCTCGGTCAGGCGGAGGTGCGGGAACAGCAATCGCAACTCGCGCAGAAGGCCCAACGCGCCAAAATGTTGCTGGATGTCGCCGAAGCCTATTTCGGCGCACTGGCGACGCAGGAGGCGGTGGGGCTGGCCAACGCCCGTCTCAAGGCCGTTCGCCAGCAGCGTGATCAGGTCGTGAGTCAGGCTGACGCCGGGCTGACCACCGAGGCTGAACGCCAATACGCAGAAGCGGCGGTGAAGTTGGCGATGGCGCGGCGCACCGAGGTGGAATCCGATGCGCGGGTGGCGACGCGCCGGCTGCATGCCGCCGCCGGGCGTCATGATGCGCGTATTCTGGGCTTGTCCCCCACATTCAACGTCATGGTGCCGAACCCGTCTGACGAATACGCCTGGGTCGCCCGGGCGCGCACCGACAATCTGCAGGTGTTGCAACAGGCTCTGGCACTGAGGGCGGCGGAGTTGGATCAGGTCAAGGCGCGACGCGGACGCTGGCCCACCGTGGATATTGTGGGCACAGCCTACGAAATTGACGCAGGCGGAGGGCTTGCAGGTGAGCGCGATGAGCGCGAAGCACGTATCGGCGTGCGAGCCGCGCTGCCGCTCTACTCGGGCGGGCAGCTGACTGCCACCATCGAGCAGGCCGACCTGCAGCTGGAGCGCGCCCAGGGTGCGCTGGAGCAGGCGCAGACGGATGCGATGTTCGCCGCTCGCAAGGCCTATCTGGGCATGATGTCCGCGCAGCAACAGGCGAGTGCGCTGCAGGATGCAGTGGAAGCGGCTCGGCTGGCGGAGTCCGGTACCCGCGCAGGTTTCGAGGCGGGCACGCGTACCAGTGCAGACGTGTTCAACGCGCTGGAACAACGTTTCGCCGCCGAAGTGCGCTACCAGTCCCTGCGCTACGAGTTGCTCTTGCACTCGCTGGCCCTGAAGCAGGCGGCCGGCACCCTTGGCGGTGCCGACGCCGTGCAGCTCAACCGTTTGCTCGCGGGCGCCATCGCCCTGACCCCCTGATGGGGTTCCCGGTGCGCTCGGTCGGTCGGGTTCGTCGGAATCGCGCACGGTGAGCGAGGTGCTGCCGTATCTGCACCTGCGTGCCACGCTGGTCGAAGGCGAGGGCCTGCGGCGACCCGACGGCGAATTGCTCCCCTTGGAGCCCGAAGCCCTGCTGGTGGCGCAGTGGCTTGATGGTCATCGGCCGCCCGCAGACCGCTGGGCGCATGCTGCGCAGAACGGCATCGAGGCGTCGCGCAGTCGCGACATCGAGGCCTGGCTGGGCCAGCACGCGGTTTTGGGGGGCGGGCGTGTCGAGCCCATTCCCGTGCCCCGCAACTCGTTGGCCTGGCCGAATCGGGATCGGCGCAGCCGCCCGATGCGGGCAAATCGTGCCTCCACCCTGGTGCCCTCGACGGTGCCCGGTTCGCTGGCGCAGCCGGCGTTGGTGGGGGGGCTCCACAAGTTCTATGTCGGCGCCGAGCACGACAGTTCACTGGACCGCCCCTTGCCGGCAGGTCCATTCATCGCGCTGGGGCGGTTCTTCGCCTGGCCCGTCATTGACCGTCGCTGGGGATGGATGGCGGTCCTGTTGCTGATCTCGCTGCTGGCGGCCGTTTGGGGGCACCGGTTCGCGTGGTGGGATGGTGCTGCCCAACACATCAGGACAGGCGGGCTGTGGTGGTCGCTGCCGATGGGGGTGGTGCTGATCAACCTGGTATCCCAGGCCAGTTGTGCCTATGCCGTCGCCCGGCTCAGTGCCAGCGCGCCGCGGATCGGATTGACCTGGGGGCGGCCGCCGGTTCCGGCGTTCAAGGTGGATAGCCGTGGCATTCCGGAGCTCAGCCGTCGCTCCGTCAGGTTGCGCATCATCGCGGCGCCGGTGATCGGCAGCCTTGGACTGCTTGGCGTGGTCATGCTGCTGTGGCTGGTGAATCAGCGGGAGGGTGGGGCACTGACCGAGAGCCTGACCGCCTTGATGACGTTGATCACGGTGTCGGTGCTGATACGCGCCAACCCCTTGGCGCGTTATGACGGGTATGCATTCCTGTCGCATTGGCTGGGAATGCCCGACCTCAAGCAGCAGTCATTCTTCGCCATCCTCGGCAAAAGCCGACCGTGGCAGCAGCAACTGCGTCCGCTGACGCAGCGGTGGCTCAGGGCCTACTACGTTGCCACCTTCTTGTTTGGATCTCTGGTGTTGTTGATGATCGGTCGCTACTCGGCGCCTGCACTCATCGAGGCCACCGGGGCTCTGGGTTTTCTTGCAATCCTCGCGGTGATAGGGGTAGTCATGTTCAAGCAACTGGGGCGGCCACCGATGCCGCGCGACGGACTGGGCTGGGATACGCGCTGGCAACGGCTGAAGGCCTGGCGGCCGACGCGGCGTCAGGGATTCATCTTTGGCGGCATCCTGCTGCTCTGCCTGTTCCCGTACCGATATGAGCCCAGCGGCGATCTCGAGGTCCTGCCGCTGGCACGTGCTGATGTGCGCGCGCTGGTTCCCGGCGATATCCGCGAGGTGCTGGTGGCGGAAGGGGACATCGTGGCAGCGGGTCAGCCACTGGTGAGGATTGCCGATGCCGAGCAACGGGCCAAGGTGGCGGCCAGCGAGGCCAATCTCGCGCAACTGCGCGCCGACCTCACCCTGCTGGAGAAGGGCGCGCGTGAGGAGGAGATCGAGGTGGCTCGCAGCCGGGTCGCCACCCTGACCAAGCGCAACGAGTTCTCGCGGGGCAGTGCCGACCGCCTGGCACGCGCCTATCGGCAGGGAGGGGTCAGTGTCGAGGACTTCGATCGTGCCCGGGGTACCGCCGAAGTGGATGCCCAGCTGCTGGCTGAGGCGCAGCGTGCGCTGGAGTTGCTGACCAGTCCAGCGCGTGACGAGAACATCAAGGCGGTTCAGGCCCAGATCGCCCGCGAAGAGGCGTTGCTGGCGTTTCATCGCGAGCAGTTGGCTCAGACTGAACTGACGGCTCCGATTGCGGGTCGCGTGGTGTCCAGCGGGCTGCAGTTCGCAGTGGGGCGTTATCTGGACCGCGGTGAAGTGCTGGCCGTGATCGAGGACGCCGGGCTGCGTCAGGCCGAGATCCAACTGCCGGAATCCGCTGTCGGTGAGGTGGCTGTGGGGCGCCCGGCGACGGCGAAGGTCTGGGCCTATCCCGGCACCGAATTCGAAGGGGAGGTGACCGCCATTGCGCCTGCCGCCGAAGCGGCCCGCTATGGCAAGGTGGTGCGGGTGCAGATCTCGCTGCGCGATGAGGAAGACCGGCTCAAGTCCGGCATGACCGGTGTCGGCAAGGCGGCCGGCGAACGTCACATTGCGCTGATCGTGTTTACCCGGGCGCTCTGGCGCTTCCTGCTGGTCGAAGTCTGGTCGTGGCTGCCCTGAGACCGGATGCCCTTCAGGGCGTCGGCCTCCAGGAGGCCGACTTCCGCCTGTCCGGCCCCAACGGTTTCGGTGACGGGCAGAATCACTATGCCCACAGCATGGCGGTCTTCGAGGGGCGGGTGTACGTCGGGACCACCCGCGCCATCATCCCCGCGCACAAATGGAACCAGTTGCGCCCGGATATCCGGCCGTGGCCGGTCGATAGCCCTGACTTCATTTTCGATATTCCGCGGCAGGCCGAGATCTGGTGTTTTGATCCGGCTGAGGATGAATGGATTCGTGTCTATCAGGCCCCGATGGTGCGCGCCAATCGCGGCAACATGATGGTGCCGCGGTACATCGGCTATCGCGGTATCGGTGTGTTTCAGGGGGCGAGCGACCACAAGCCCTGCCTGTACGTCTCGACCTGGGCGCCGCAGCCGGCCGATCCGCCCGATATCCTTCGCAGTGAGGACGGCCGCCACTTTGCGCCGGCAGCGCGCCCGCCCTTCAGTCCGGCGGTACGCTCGTTCCGGACGCTGCAGGTGTTTCAGGGACGGGTGCACACCACACCCACCAGTTCCTCCCAGGGGGCCCGAAAGATCTCCGACAGTATCGGCTCGGACTCCACGATCTACGCCACCCGCGACATCCAGACCGCCGATTGGGAGGCTGCGAACGAGGAGGGGTTTGGCAGCAAGGCCAATGTCACCGTCTTCGAGATGGAGGAGTTCAACGATCATCTCTACGCGGCCACCGTCAACCCGAAGACCGGTTTCGAACTCTGGAAGACAGCAGGCGGTGATCTGCCCTACCGCTGGACCAAGGTGCTGTCGCGCGGCGGTGACCGCGGCATTTTCAACGAAGTGGGTGTCTCGCTCTGCGAGTTCCGCGGCGCGCTCTATGTCGGTACCGGGGTGCTCAATGGCGGCTTCCACCGCGCCACCGGAATCGGCCCGGCGGCGGCGGAGATCATTCGCGTCTGGCCCGATGACAGCTGGGAGCTGATTGTCGGAGAGTCCCGCATTACGCGCGAGGGAATGCGGTACCCGTTGTCGGGGCTGGGGCCGGGCTTCGAAAAGCTGTTCAACGGGTACGTCTGGCGCATGGCGGAACATGACGGCTGGCTTTATGCCGGAACCTTCAGTTGGGGCCAGAATCTCGCCTACCTGCCATTACATACCTGGCCGCCCGACGCGGTGGCGCTGCTCGACCTGTGGGGGCGGGACTGGTTGACGACACATCTGGGCGGTGCCGAAGTCTGGCGCAGTGCCGATGGCGAGCACTGGCAGCCCGTGACCCGCAACGCCTTCGGCAATCGATACAACTGGGGAATCCGCAACTTCGCCTCGACTCCGCATGGCCTGTTCATCGCCACGGCCAATCCTTATGGACCGACCATTGCCCAGCAGCAGGCGGGTGGAGACTGGCAGTACATCGACAACCATCGGGGAGGTTGCGAAATCTGGTTGGGCCGGCCGGGAGGCTGGCGGTGAACGCACCGATCCTGGTGTTTGGCGCGCCATTCTGCGGCAGTTCGCTGCTGGCGCAGATGCTGGGCTCCCACCCTCAGCTTGCGGCCATGCCGGAGCTTCGGCTGGGTCTGGCGGATCGGGTGGACGAGTTGCTGGAGATTTTCGCCATCAGCCAGGCGCCGATTGCCGACGGGCTGCGTCGAGCCATTGCGGAGTACATCACTGGCGGTCAGAACGCCCGTGGTATCGCCGCGGCGGATGCCTGGCTACGCGAACGGTCGGATCGCAGCACGGCCGAAGTGCTGGCTGCACTGGCCGCGGCGGTGGCACCACGAAGGCTGGTCATTCCGGACAGCGAGAGCGCGCTGCGCCCCCACGAGCTGCTGCGCTGGCAGCAGCTGGCGCCCGAGGGCGACCTGGTGCACTGCGTCCGGCATCCGTTGCCGCATGGTCTGGTCTGGTCGCGATGGTTGGCCGCGCAGCTGTTCGTGCCCGCAGACTATCGCGACCATGCTCGCTCACCGCAACCGGCGGCCATTGAGCCGCAGCTCCCCTGGTTGCGATGCAACCGCAACCTGGATCGCTGGTGGCCGGCAGCGCGACACCGGCGGCTGCGCATGGAGAGCTTGCAGACCCATCCCGAGGCAACGTTGAGCGCCCTGATCGACGGGCTCGACCTCGGCGCGGTCGGCAGTGATGTGCTTGAGCGGATGCTGGCGGTACGCGACAGTCCCTTTGCGGGTTTCGGGCCGCTGGAGGCCCCCCGGGGGCTGGAGATGGAGGTGCTGGACCCGGTGCTGGAAGGCATCAGGCTTCCGCCGCCTCCCTACGTATTGGACGGCGCGGTCCCCTGGCGCGAGGACGGTGCAGGCTTTGATCCCGCCATCCGTGCCCTGGCCGCCGACTATGGCTACGATGGCAGCGCCTCGCCACCGCTTCCCTGATGAAATCCTGATGATCGAATCTTCCGTTGCCTCCTCATCGCCGGTGTCCTGCCGCTTGCCCCTGGTCGGCGGGGCGCTGCTCCTGCTCGCCGCCTGTGGTGACGGTGGCGGCGAACTGGCAGCACCCGGGACGCCGGATGGCGGCAGCGGGGATGTTGCCGCGCTGGTGCATGCCTACCACGACGTGGTTGTTGCCGATCCGCGCTTTGACGAGTGTTGGCAGGGGGCGCCCGCGGCGCCCGGACGTTGCCTGCGCGGGCCGCGCAGCGGCAGTGGCCTCGGAGATGCGGTGCACGAGTGGATTCGCACCGAGCTTTCGGCGATCCCCGAACTGACGCACGTACAACGTCAGCCCTTCAACTTTCCGCGCTACCGGGTGCGCACGGTGGGCCTGGAAGCGGATCTCGGGGATGGCGTGGAGGCTGTCTCCGCCTTTCCGTGGTTTGGGCAGGGCGTGACCCCGGCGGAAGGGCTGCGCGCCCCGCTGGCGCGGGTCGGCCTGCCGCTCATCGGCAACCCCGATGTTGACGGGCGTGTCGCATTGATGCGGTTCTCGCGTCAGTTCAATGCGGACGCTGCCGATACTCACGAGACCCTGCGCGCGGCGGAAGCCTCTGGCGCCCTGGCAGCGGTGGTGACCTTCGACGCCCCCGGCAACCTGATTGCCGCGCACAACTACGACATCCAGTATCCCCTGGCAGAGATGCCCACCGTGATCGTCGGGCGGCAGGACTTCAACCGCCTGGCCACCGCCGCCAGCCGCGGTGAGGAGGCGCGACTCACGCTGACGGCGGATGCCGTGACCGGTGTGGTCGACAACAGCATTGCCCTGTTACCGGGTCAGGACCCCCGGCTGCTGATCATCGGTACGCCGATGAACACCTGGGTCGGCGGTGGCGGCGAACGGGCGCCGGGCGCCGCCATCACCGTTGCGCTCGCCCGGCATCTGGCGGCGCGGGCGCGCAATGAGGGGCCCTTGCCCTATTCCGTCATGTTCGTGGCCACAGGCGGGCATGAGGTTTATGGCTATGGGCTGGAGCGGGCGCTGAACTGCGTAAACCCCGACGGCGTGCTGGCGTACATCCACCTCGGTGCCGGGCTGGTCAGCCGGGGATACCTGGAAGTGCTGGGCAACGTCGTTCCGCTGCCGGGACCTAGCCAGACCCGCGCGCTGGTGATGTCAGAGAATGCGGTGCTCGAAGCCTTGGTCGACCAGGCCTTCCGCGTCAGCGAACTCGGGTGGTTCTTCCGGTTTGCCGCCGGACAGGCCGCCCCGGGGGAAGCCGAGGTGGCCTACAACCTGGGCATTCCGATGATGAGCCTGACTGGCGCGAACCCGTTTCACCACACCCCTGAGGACACCACTGAACAGGTGCTGTTCGACCTGCTTCCTGACATGTTCGGTGCTTACCGGCAACTGGTGGATGGCCTGATGGAGACGCCATTCGAGACCCTCAAGGGGGCCAATGGTGCGACCACAGGAGACCCCGCGCGCAATCGTGGCTATGCCTGCGCTGGCCCGATTTCCGGCCTCGACCCTGCGCTTCAGCGAGCGCCGTAGCCGCCATCCAGGGCGAGCATGTGACCGTGGATGAAGTCCGCCTCGGGCGAACATAGCCACAGCACCACGCGCGCCACCTCGTCTGCGGTGGCGGCGCGACCGGCCGGGTGCTTGTCGAGCAAGTCGGTCTTGGTCAGGGCGGCATGCTTGAGCGCCTTCAGCCCCATGCCGGCGTTGACCAGCGCCGGGCAGACGGCATTGACCCGGATGCTGCGGGCCGCGTACTGCAATGCAGCGGTCTTGGTCAGGCCGGCAATCCCGTGCTTGCTGGCGGTGTAGGCGGGGCTGGGGCCGCCGTTCAGGGTGTAAACCGACGCGTTATTGACGATGCAGCCGCCGCCAACATCCAGCATCCAGCGAATCTCCTCCCGCATGCAACGCCAGGTTCCGTTGAGATTGACGTCCAGGCAGTTGCCCCACTCGTCGTCAGTCAACTCGTGCAGCGGCAAGTGTCGTGAGGACACACCGGCATTATTGAAAGCCGCATCCAGTCGGCCGAAGTCGCGCCGCATGGCGGTGAAGGCGGATGCCAGCCCGTCGGCGTCGCGCTGGTCCGCGATATAGCCCCGGACTTCGACGCCTGTTTCCTGCAAAGCGTCCACTGTCACCGCGAGTTGGCCGGGTTGTTGGTCGAGCAGGGCCAGCCGGTAGCCCGCCTGTGCGAACTGTTGAGCCGCAGCCTGACCGATGCCGCCTGCGGCGCCGGTGATCAGCGCCACTTTTGCTGCCGTCTGCGACATGTAAGGTCAAACTCCCCGGCGCCGACCGGGGCCTGCGAGGTCAGGCTCGGTCGGTCTGATCGTGTAATGGTCAGGGTCGGTGGTTCCGCCCTTCGCAGCCGGCTGGCCGCATTGAAGAGCGGTTTCTACCCGACAGTCCGATCAGGGTCAACGGGAGAAATGACCCCGGCGCGGGTGCTGGGCGCTATCGTTGCGCGGCAAAGAACGCCCAGATCCCCTGACTGGCGTCGAACGCCTGGGTGTTGGGGCCGAGGAAGCGCGCCATCAGGGTCTTGCCGCCCGGCCACTGATGCCCGACTTCGTCGAGCCCGCACCACTCCAGCGCCGCCTTGCAGCCCTCCTGACGGTAGCAGGCCAGTTGGCCGCGCTTTTGCAGTTGTTTGGCCTGGGCACCGCAGCCGTTGCGCTTGCCGAGCATTTCCACCAGGGCGGACATGGAAGGACGATAGCTGTCCTCGACCGTGCCGCCATCCCAGGGGATGCGCTTGTCGAGCTTGCCCTGGATCATCAGCGTGGGTACGCCGCGGCCGCTGTCGCAGCGCTCCAGCATGACGCCGCCGGATACCGGGGCAATTGCGGCAAACACCTCGGGCGCTTCGCAGGCGATGCGGTGCACCATCATTGCGCCGTTGGAGAACCCGGTGCCGAACACCTGGCTGCGGTCAATGGGATAGTCAGCGGCGATGCGCGTGATCATGGCCTTGATGAAGCCGACGTCGTCCACTTTCTCCTTCATCGGTTTGGCGCAGCAGCGCCCTGCGTTCCAGGCGCGGGCAATGCCATCGGGATAGGCGACGATGAAGCCGGCGCGGTCGGCCACGGCATTGAAGCGGCTTTGCTCGGCCATGATCTCGCCGGTGCCGAACCCCCCATGCAGGGCAACCACCAGGGGGCGTTTGTCGTTGCCGCGTGCGCTGGCCGGGCGATAGACCTCATAGCTGCGCTCGTGGCCGCCAGTCTTGAACGTGAAGGTCTCGGTACCACTGTCGTCGGCGCGGACGCTGGTCGGCGTGTGGCAGGCCAGGGTCAGCAGGGTCAGCAGCAGGGGGAGCAGGGACTTCATGGGTCATGCCTCCGTCAGGTTCAGGGGGGCGAGGAAATCGAGCACTTGGTGTATCACAAGATCGGCATGAGTCAGCGGAAAGAAATGCGCCGCCGCCTCGACTGTTTGGAAGTGTGCCGATGGCCAAAGGTTCCGCAAACCGTCGCCCGATTTCAGGCAGCGGCTGCCGTCCGCGTACATCAGCAGCGTCGGCAGATGCAGAGCACGCAGCTCCGGAACGCTGGCACCGGGGCGGTGAAAGTCATCCCAGGCGCTGGTCTTGTCGATCAGGTCCAGCCACTGGCGCGCGGCCTTGCGCGCGCCGCGCCCCTCGCCGAAGGGGGTGACCGGATCGCGCGCGCCGGGCGCCTGGCCTGCCAGGCAGCGCCGCGCCGCGATCTCCAGGAAGCGCAGGCCGACCTGGGGCTCGCGCGGCCAATCCACTTCGGTTCCGTCTGCGATCTCCGCCTCGAAGGGGCTGAGGTCAGGGGTTTCATGCAGCCACATCTGCGGTTGGAACAGCAGGCTGCGGGCATCCAGCACGGCCAGCGCATGAACACGCTCGGGCGCCTGGACCGCGGCTTCGATGGCTGCGGCACCGCCATAGCTGTGCCCGACCAGGGCGGCCCGGCTGATCGCCAACCGGTCCATCACGCCGAGGATGTCGGCGCCCAGCCGGCGGATGTCGTAGCCGCTGTCCGGCATGCTGCTGTAGCCGTGACCCCTGAGGTCGAACAGGGTGACCCGGAACTGCTGCGACAGTCGCATCGCGTGGCCGAACCAGAAGGCACGGTTGGTGGCCAGTCCGTGCACCAGTATCAGATCCGGACCCTCGCCAAGCTGTTGCCAGGCCAGCTGGGCATTGTCGACCTCGGCGAAGGCCATGGGCGGACCTCAGGCCGACTGGACGTAAGGCTGCAGGAAGGTCGCGATCTGACCGATGCTGAGGTCGTCGACGTAGCGGCCGTCCTTCATCAGCAGCTTGTCGAACGGCGTGCGGAACAGCTTGAACTCTTCCTCGATGGCCACGGTGAGCTGGATGATGTCGACCGACTCGAATCCGAGATCAGCCAGCAGCAGCGTGTCCGCCGACATGCCCGCGTCAGCCTCCTGATCCCAGTCCTGGGTGAAGTCCTCGAGCAGGGCAATGAGCTGCGTGGTGATTGCGTCGTGCGCCATCCGTCTCACTCCATGTAGCCGAGCATCTGCAGCTGCTCGATCATCTGCTGACGTTCCTGCGCATCCATCTCCTCGCTGGGCGCACGAGAGGCGACCGCGCGTGTCTTGGCCCCCTGCTTGACCGGGTGCTCATTGAGCCAGCCTTCGTCGAAGAAGTTCAGTGCGACCTGACCTTCGAGGTCCGAGGGGACCGACAGGCCCATGCTGTGGAGCAGCGTCGGGCAGACATCGACGATCTGTTGCAGGTCGACCTCACCCCGTGCGGCGATGCCCTTGCCATAGGCCAGGAAGATGCCGTCCGGATGGTGGGTGCCGGCCGGCGTCGGCCGCTGCACCACCGAGGGCGTCAGATTGCGGATCGATACGAACCCGTGGTCGTGCAGCACCAGGGTGAGATCGCAGGCCTCCTTCATGTGGGCACCCGGGAACCACTCTTCACGCTTCAGCACGTCGGCCACGAATGGCTCGCCGGTAATGGGGTGGCGCAAGGCCTTGAGATCGGCGACCAGCTTGTCGCGGAAGCGCTCGTAGTCCTCTGGCGGGATCCCTGGATCGCCCGGCTTCTCCGCCACGCGAATGTGAATGCCGTTGGAGGATGGGGTGCGGCAGTAGGCGGTCGTCTTCGACCAGTCGAGGTTGGCGAAGTCGCTGGCCTCTCGACGCAGGGCCTGTTCCGAGCCGTCGTTCTCGGCCCAGGTGAGATAGCCGAGCTCGGCCAGGTAGGCATTGATTCGCAGCACATCGGTGCTGGCGGTGAATCCGTGGTCGGATGCGAAGAAGACCTGGGCCTCCGGTCCGGCCAGCGTGACCAGGCGCTCGATGTAGCGGTCCAGGTTGCGGAAGTATTCCAGGCAGACGGTTCGCATGGCGAGGTCATGCCCCTGGGGATTCTCGGGCACCAGTTCCGGGTCGAGGGAGGGCCAGGCCTGGTGCTGGATCTTGTCGGTGCCATCGAACATCACCGCCATCAGGTCCGGCTTGTCATGTTCCAGCACATACTCCGCCACCTTGAACCACTGCTCTTCGCGCGGGAGGTGGTAGCGCACCCACTTTTCCGTGTCTTCCGGCGACAGCACTTCCAGCGCCTGCTTTTCGTTGTCGAAGTCCCAGGCGAGTTCCTTGGGGTTGAAGTCGGGCAGGTTCTGCTTCAGCCGCTCGAACAACTCGCGCGGGTGGGTGTTGCGGCGCAGGTGCTTGGCCGGGATGAAGCCGGGCACGATGCAGCCGTTGACCTCCGGCGGCGGCGCCGTAAGCGGAAAGTTGAGCGCCGCCACCGACTTCTTCTTGCGGCTGGCGATCGACCAGATCATTTCACTGTCGACATCGCGTGCGTCGTAGAGCGTCCAGAACACTTCGCCGCCCTTGTCCTCGGCGCGGATGAAGTCGAAGACGCCATGCGCTCCCGGGTTTTTCCCGGTCATGATCGAGCACCACGCCGGCGGCGTCAGCGGATTGGGGGTGGAGCGCAGGCGGGCGCGTACGCCGCCTTCGAGCACCTTCTTCATGAACGGCATCGTGATGCCTTCGCCGGGGAGGTCCTTCACCATTTCGTTGAGAACGGTGAACGTGCAGCCGTCGAGGCCGATGAACAGCGTGGAGGTCATGTGGGAATCCGTACGTCTTGGTATTGGTAATGGGGGGAGGGAGGCGGGTGATCAGGCGGGTTGGGGCAGGGTGACGTCACTGCGCTCGCAACAGAACGCCACCACCTCCCCGGGGCTGGGATAGATCAGGTCGATGGCATAGCGCCAACCCTTGTGTTCAACCATGGCCCGGGCGGGCAGCGGTCCATCCGTCAGAGACACGACGCGCCAGTCCACCGGCCGGCCACCCAGGCCTTCGCCATGCGACTTGGCGGCAGCTTCCTTGCTGGACCAGAGCGCGACCGTTACCTGTGAATAGGTCGGCTGATCCTTCCAGGGCTGCAGCAGTGCACGTTCCAGATCGGTCAGGGCGCCGGCGACCAGCAGGTCGGGGTCAACGTGGTCCAGGCGCTGATAGTCGAGACCACAGGGGGCGCCCGGCATCGACAGACTTGCCGCTGCCCATCGGCGACTGTGGCTGATCGACACGGTCGGCAAGGCCAAATCCGGCAGCCGCGCACAGGATGCGCGAGGCCGCCCGTCGGCGTCGGCGAGCAGCTCGATGTCGGCGGAGGCCAGGTCATGGTTGTGAACGTCCTTCAGCCATTCGCGCAGCGCTTCCTTGGCGGCGATGCGCCCCATCAGCCATTCCTCGCGCCGCGTGCTGTTGGCAGGCAGGCTGTAGAACACCTTGCGCTCGCGATGCCCCAACACCATATGGGCCAGCATGCGCCGCCAGATGCCGCCACCCTCGTCAAGAAAATCGTGGGCGAAAGGCTCCATCAGCCGAAGGTAGTGGTGCTTCAGTGACGGTAGAGACCGCAGCCAGGGCTGCGACATGGTTCGGCGCTGGGGCTGCAGGCGGTAGTCGTAGAGTCGCTGCGGCACCGAGAACTTCCGATCCTCCCAGTGATCGGCCCGCATGATGACCTGACCGTCAGGTCCAATCATGTCCATGGAGGCTTCGAGCAGTTGCTCGCCGGTCATCTGCAGCGTCATGCGGCACAGCACCTTGGTGCCCGGCGGCGGCGGCGGTGCATAGACATGAAAGCGGGCGAGCCGGAATGGAAAGCAGTTGAATCCCCAAGTGTGTTTTTCGGTCAGCCAGTACCCGGCGAGCTGCCCTGCGGCATCGAGCATGGCGGCGTCCAGTTCGAACGACGGCATACGGATACTGCGAAAGTAGTCCTGCGTGGGAATCGCGACCAGGTCGGCTTCAATCGCGTTCTCGCCCCAGCGGCGGATGTGTTGGACGCCCTGAAGGCGGGGGCCGTGGAACATCCCGTGCGCATACAGCTCGCCATCGGGGTTGTTGCAGGCCGCATGGGCGTCGGGAGCACTCCAGGGGCGGGCGGCGGGCGGGGTTTCGTAGTGGGGCGCCAGCCGGACCAGGCCTTCGAACACCGCGAGCCCTCCGGGGGGACCGCCAATGCCGAGCGCGAAAATGCGACCAAACACCTGCAGCGTGCCGTCGCTGCCGGGGCGCGGTTCCATCACCACACGCAGATGCAGCTCGCCTTCGTCGAGCGAGAGCCAGCGGCTGCCCCGGACCTGATCCAGACCGACCACCCGCAGGTCGCTGCGGCCGGTCACCCGTTGCGCGGCCTCCGACAGCAGCTCCATGCTGAACGTGAAGGGCACAACCGGAATCGGCAGCAGACTGGGGTCGTGTGCGCTGGGCGCGCCGCCAATGGTGTGATCCTGGAGAAAGATCTCCTCGTCGAGCTGCAGTCGCTGTTCAAACACGATGCGCTGGCCATCCTGTTGCTGGGTGGCGCGCTGCAGCAGGGGGAAACGCACGGTTTCGGCGGGGCTGACGGCTGGCGGGGGCGATGCGGCGGGAGCGGCTGCCGCCAGTCCCATGACCCGTGCCTGGGAGTCGAGAAAGTCGCGCATCAGCGCAAAGTGCGTCTGCAGCGCCAGCTGTCGAGGGTCGGCGGGAGCGTTCGGCGATGCGGTGGCCACCGGACCCGATGACGGGGCTGGCGCAGCCTCGATTGGCAGAGGCGGTACCGGCAGATCGTCCGGCCATTTCAGGCGGGGCATCATCAGGTTGAGCCGGGGCACCGGCGTGGCGGCGGCCGGTTCCGCCATCGGTGCGATGTCGCGATGGGCGAACAGGCCGGCCGGCGGGAAAGGCACGCCGGCCGCGAACAGTTGGGCCAGGGCCGAGCGCAGCGCAGCGAGGCCGGTCTTGCGGCGGCTGTCCGTGCCCACGACCACGACATCGTCGGTGCCACGCAGGATATCGCTGACGAAACCGGTGAGGTTGCTGCTGGGACCGACTTCGACGAAGACCCGATAACCGTCACGGTGGAGTCGTTCGATGGTGTCGGTGAAGCGCACGCGGCTTTCCCACTGCTGCGCAACCAGTTCGCGGATATCCGCGGCGTCGTGCGAGAAGGGTGCGGCACTGCGGGCACTGTAGAGGGTGGCGATCCCCTCGCCGAAATCGATACCAGCGAAGTACTCGCGATAAGCATCGGCAATCGGTTTGAACAGGGCGGTGTGATAGGCGCGGCCAAAGGGCAGCTCTGCGCAGATCGCACCTTCCGCGGCTTCGCGTTCCCGCACCGCGGATACGGCTTCACGGCTGCCGAAGATCACCAGCTGGTTGGGACAGTTGTCCATTGCCACCACGATGTCGCTGCCCGTCTGCGCCAGCAGGGCCTCGCGGCGATCGGGTTTCAGGGCGCCGATGGTCAGCAGCGCGCCCTCGGCAATCTCGCCGCGGGCGTCCAGCTCACGGTAGATACGGTTCAGGTCGCGGACGGTGTCGGCAATTTCACGACGGTCGGAGAAACGGCGTACCCGGGAGGCGGTGAGGGCGGTGTTCTCGCCGGTGGAGTGGCCCAGCATGGCGTCGGCTCTCAGCCCCAGGCCGGTCAGCACATCGAACAACGCCATACTGGCGGCAAACACGGTTTCAGAGGCGATGTCCATGTCGAACAGGCGCTGCTCAGTGGCCGAGCGCGTCGCCTCATCGATCGCCGTGGGGGGCGCAAAGACGATGGGGGCCCGCGAGTCACGCTCGCCGGGGACCACCGTTTCTTCGAGGAAGTCGAACCATTCCCGAGCGGCCGGAAATTGCACGCAGAGATCACGCAGCATGCCTGCGTACTGCGCCCCTTCCCCGGGGAACAGGAAGCAGAGCTTGCCGGGGGCGGTGCCGTGCCCGTAGTGGAGGCCATTCCGGGTCTTGAACGGGCGCGCGTCCTCTTTGGCGAGCTTGTCGTGGGCCTGCCCCAGCTTCTTCTGCAGGTCATCGAGATCGCTGGCGATGATGGCGAGGCGATGGGGGCCCTCGGCCGTGGTCGCGCAATGCTGTGCCACCGAGGACAGCTGCGGTCGCGGCGTCAGTTGCAGGCGTTGCTGGAGCTGCGCCACACGCGCGGCCAGGGCAGCCCGATCCGCAGCAGCCAGCATCACCAGTTCGCCATCGCTGGGGGCATGCAACACCGGCACCTGAACGGGACGGTTCTGGGGCCGGTGTTCCTCCAGCAGTACGTGGGCGTTGATACCGCCAAACCCGAAGGCATTGGCGCCCGCCCGACGTGGTTTGCGGGGGTCGTGTACCCAGGGTCTGGCCTCTGAATTCAGGTAGAACGGCGTCCGTTCCAGTTTCAGGTGCGGGGCCGGGGCATCGATCAGCATCGGCGGCAGCACCTTCTGATGCAGTGCCAGCGTCACCTTGATCAGGCTGGCCGCACCGGAGGCCGGGATGGCATGACTGATCTGGCTTTTCACCGAGCCGAGCGCGATATGCGGCAGCGTGCCCTGTCGCTCGCCGAAGATAGCCGTGAGCGACTGAATCTCGGTTCGGTCGCCCAGCGGAATGCCGGTGGCGTGCGCCTCGATCAGGCTGACGGTGGCCGGGTCGATGCCGCTGGCCTCGTAGGCCCGTCGCATCGCCACCACCTGGCCTTCGCTGCGCGGGGCGAACAGCCCCTTGGCACGCCCGTCGCTGGCGACACCGATGCCCTTGATGACGGCATAGATCCGATCGCCGTCGCGCTCGGCATCAGCCAGGCGCTTGAGTACGACCACACCACAGCCCTCACCCAGCAGGGTACCGGTGCCTGCCGCGTCGAACGGACGGATCCGTTCGCGGGACAGGGCGTTGATCTGGGAGAAGATCATGTAGCTGTGCGGCGGCGTCTGTGCATGGACACCGCCGGACAGCATCAGATCACAACGCCCGAGCTGCAGTTCGCGGCAGGCCTGTTCAAGGGCCACCAGTGACGACGCACAGGCGGCATCCACGATGCAGTTGGGGCCCATCAGGTCGAGCCGGTTGGCGATGACCCCGGTGGTCACATTGGGGATCAGGCCGGGCAGCATCTCCGGATTGAAGGGCGGCAGCTGCGCACGCAGACCTTCACGCAGGGCATCCAGCTCGGTATCGCTGAGGTCCGGGCGGACCTTGGCGACGAGGTCGACCATCTGATCGATCTCGTTGCCGTGGGCGATCAGGTTGGCCGCACCGCGGTTGGTGTTGTTGCCACGCCCGAGAATGACCCCGGCGCGCTCGTGGTCGAATGGCTTGTCGAGGTAGCCACTGTCGCGCAGGGCGTCGCGCGACTGTTTGAGCGCCAGAAAGTGATCCGGCTCGCGCCCGTCCACGGTGTTGGGCATGACCCCGAACTCCCGCGGATCGAACTCCGCCAGGTCGTGCAGCCAGCCGCCCTGTGCCGTATAGACCCGGTTGGGTGCACGACCCTCGCGATCGAGTACGCCACGAGACCAGGCTTCCGGTGCTTCGCTGACGCAGTAGCGGCGGTCGAGGATGTTCTGCCAGTAGGCCGGCACATCGCGCGAGCCGGCGTAGACGCCGGACATGCCGATGATGGCGATGTCCAGGGCTTCAGCCACGATGACTGGCCTCGCCGGCAAGGCGGTTGAGTGCCGCACTCATGTGCCCCTCGCAGCGTTCCATCGCCAGTGCCACACGGCCCTCGGTGTCGATGAACCATGCGTCGTAGCGGACGGCGTTGGCCTGCTCATCGGGGAGCATGCGCAGGGCCAGCCGTAGCGGCTGATCCAGCGTCGCACCGGCGAAGCGTTGCACGCGACCGAACGCCGAGGGCAGTGCGGTCATGTCGTGCTGAACACGCGACCACACGATGGCCAGCTGCGGCGCCAGGTCCAGCAGACCCGGATCGAACAGCCATTGTCCCGGCCGTTCCACCCAGGCGGTGACCTCGGCGCCCCGCACTTGGGCATCGATGCCGGCCCGGGCGACGCCGTCGATGCGATCGATCAGCTGGAAGCGCGGTCCATGGAACAGATAGCGGTGGTAGGCATCACTGGCGCTTACCGGCTGCGCCTCCGCCAGGGCGGCAAGGTCGAGTTTCGGCGCAGCGGGCAGCTGTTCCACCAGGCAGACGGTTGCCCGATAGCAGGGCCGCTTCTGCGCGGGGTCTACCATTTCCACGGTAATCGACTGGGTGCCGGCATCCGAGTGGGAGGAAGCCCGTGCACGCAGCTGGATCAGTCGTTCACCATCGCGCTCCAGCGTGATGCCGTTGAACTGCCGCAGATCGCGGATTTCGCTGACCTGCCAGCCCGGCCATGCGGCTGCCGCAAACTGTGCCATCCATTCGGCAGCGCCGGCCGCCGGCAACACCAGCTTGCCATCGATGCGGTGGTCCAGCAGATAGGGATCGCGCCCGGCACTGAACACATGATCCAGGGTCATGGCGCCGCCGGGTCCCATCCGCGGAGCGTGGGCGATCAGCACCAGATCGTTGGCGGCGGCGGTTGGGGGGTTCACCGGATCAGCCTCTCCCTCGCCCCAGCGACCACGACCGGCCACCAGCTCGACGTCGCTACGGGCTCCGTGTCGCAGTTCGTCGATCCAGAAGCGCCGGCCGGCGGGCACCGGAATCGGTTCGATGCCCTGTGCGCGGAAGCCGTCGCGAACGGCCTCGCTGGCCATGCCCGCGTCCCAGGGGCCCCAGTTGACCGCCATCACCCGGGTGTCGGGCCAGCGCCGGTGCAGCGCCCAGGCCATGCGGTTGAGGGTTTCGTTTGCGGCAGCGTAATCCGATTGCCCGCGATTGCCGAAGCGACCCGCCACCGAGGTGAAGAAGCAGAGCAGTTTCAGGCTGTCCGGTCGCAGGTGGTCCGCCAGCACGCGGGCGCCGTCGAGCTTGGTGCCGATGACGCGCCGGAACGATGCCTCGGTTTTGTCCACCACCAGCTTGTCCTCGATCACGCCGGCACCATGAATCACGGCATCAATGCGGCCGTGTTGCTGATAGAGCTGATCAAGCAGTCCGGCAAACGCGCCAGCATCCCGTACGTCACAGGCCTGGTAGTCGACACTGGCACCCGTCTCGCGCAAGCGAGCAAGGTTATGGCGGATCTCCCGGGCCGCCATCAGGGCCTGAATGCGACGGTCGATTTCGGCAGGGCGCGGCGTCTCACCGGCCTTGCGGGCTTCGCCGACGAAATGGCTACGCAGGGCGGCTGCGTCGGTCAGCGCAAGGGTGGCGTCCGCTTCTGCCGGGGGCTCGGCGGTGCGGCCGATCAGCACGAAGCGCATGCCGGGGACCGCCATCGCCTCCAGCAGTTCGGCAGTGATGCCACGGGCGCCACCGGTGGCCAGGACCACCCAGTCAGCCGCGGGTTCGAGCCCGACACCTGAGCCCACGGACTGCGCCAGCACTCGGCTGCCGGTGCGCTCGCTGCCGATGTATCCCACTTCCGGAGCGGGGTCGTCGCACAGCAGCTCGTCGCACAGGGCGGCAACAATCTCGGTATCGGTCTGTCCGTCGAAATCGACGGCGCGCAGGCGTGCTTCCGGGTATTCGAAGCGGAGGCAGTTGAGCATGCCGTTGAGGCCGCCCGCCAGCAGGTCGCCATCGCCTTCGCTGTCACGCCCGAAGCTGCCGCCAAGGCGCGATGCTGCAATCAGGCGGATGCCGTCGAACGCCTTGCCCATCGCCTGCGCAAGGTTCAGCAAGGGCAGCAGGTGGGCGCCAATACCATCGGCATCAGGCGTCGGTGTCAGACCCGAGAGGTGCAGCACCGCCTTGACCGGCGTGCCTGCGGCTGCGGCGGCTTGTAGCGCGCCACGCAGATCGTCGGGCCCAAGTTGCTGCAGGGTGGTGGGGTTCAGGCCCTCGGCCCGCAGGCGGGCGCTGAGCGCCTCGGTAATGGCCTCCGGGCCACCCAGTACCAGCGTCGCGCCGCTCAGCGTCTTGCGATGCGGCGGCAGCGGTGCCGGAACCGGTCGAACCACGTATCGGGGAATGGAGGATGCACTGTCCCGGTCCTCGGTGCCGCCGTTGTCCGTCGCAGCGTCTGCCACAACGGGGGGGGTGGCAGCGGGGGGCGCGGCCTGGGGCGTCAGCGCATCCAGCGCCTGCAGCACTGCATTGAGGCTGCGGGCTTGCGTAAGCGACTCCATCCCGGCCTGCAGCGCCTGGCCGATTGCCGGCGGCAGGGCTTGCTGCAGCGCACCGATGATTTCCACCCGTTTGATGGAATCCACGCCCAGATCCGCTTCGAGGTCGGCATCCAGCGCCAGCATGTCTTCCGGGTATCCGGTGCGTTCGGCGACGATCCCCAGCAGCAGCGCCGGATACGCCGGCGCGGCGGGCGATGCGGCCGGCGAGGCAGGTGCGGCGGCGGGGGCAGGCGATGAAGCGGCGGGCATCACGGTATCCAGCGCCGCCAGTACGGCGTTGAGTGTGCGGGCCTGTGTGAAGCGCTCCATCTCGGCCTGCAAGGCCTGCCCCGCCTCGGCCGGCAGGGCCTTCTGCAGGGCGCCGACAATTTCCACCCGCTTGATCGAGTCAATGCCGAGATCGGCTTCCAGGTCGGCATCGAGGCCAAGCATGTCCTCGGGGTAACCGGTGCGTTCGGCGACGATCCCCAATAGCAGCGGACGCGGGTCCATCGCAGTGTGGGCGGCCGGCGGCGCTGACGTTTCGGCCTGGGGCGCCAAGGGCGCTGCCGGCGCGATGGCGGCGAGGGCGGTCAGTACCGCGTTCAGCGTGCGTGCCTGGGTGAAGGTTTCCATCTGGGCATGCAGGGCTGTGCCGGTATCAGCCGGCAGTGCCTTCTGCAGCGCACCGATGATCTCCACCCGTTTGATGGAGTCCACGCCCAGATCCGCTTCGAGATCAGCGTCGAGCGCCAGCATGTCCTCCGGATAGCCGGTGCGTTCAGCGACGATACCGAGCAGCAGGGCACGCAGGTCGACAGCGGGGGCGTGCGCCGCTGCCGGCGCCGCGGGAGCCGCTGCGGCCGGCATTTCCGTGGGCAGCGGTGCCACCGCATCCAGCGCGGTCAGGATCGCGGCCAGGCTGCGAGCCTGTGTGAACTGTTCCATGTGGGCTTGCAGCGCGCTGCCGATGGTGTCCGGCAGGGCCTTCTGGAGCGCCCCCATGATCTCGACGCGCTTGATCGAGTCGACGCCGAGGTCGGCCTCGAGGTCGGCGTCCAGGCCGAGCATGTCCTCCGGATAGCCGGTGCGTTCGGCGACGATGCCCAGCAGTACCGCGCGACGGTCCACCTGCACCTGCACCTGCGTCGCTGCCGGGTTCGAAACTTCGGGGCTGGCCGGTGGTGTCGCGGCTATCGCGGCAACCGGTGCCGTTGCGGTTGTAGCGGCGGGATTCGCTACAGGTGGCGGCACCGCGAGGGTGGGGGGTGCCATCGGTGCCGGGGCGGCGGTTCCGGGTGGGAGGGCACCGAGCGCCTGTTGCAGGACCCGCTCCTGAAGCGCCAGGAACTGCTGCATGGTCTGCTGGTAGGCGAGCAATGCATCACTGCCGATGCCGGTGGGCAGGGCTGGCGCGGCCGCCGGTGCCGCGGGAGGTGTCACGGCGCCTGAGGGCGGGGCGGCGGCGGTTGCCGCCGCTGCCCGCGCAGCATCGGCGGTAGCGCGTGTCAGTGCCGGCAGACTGCCGGTACGACGCTCGCGGTCCTGCTGTGGACGGGCGCAGCCGCCGCTGACCATCCAGACATGGGCGGGCAGTGCAGGCTCGGCTGCTGCCTGGGCCAGCGCGGTGATCTCCACCATGGGCAGATCGCGGCCGTCGAACAGGCGCTGCGCCTGCAAGGCCACGCCGCGGGTCCACAACTCCGCCAGGCCGAGCAGCAGGCCGCGCAAGCCACCACCCTGGCCATCGAGAGAGACCGTGGCGGTGTCGGCGCGACCGTCGAGAATGGCGCGAGCCATGTTGGCGCAGATGCTCTTCGGCCCCAGTTCGACGAACAGGCGGCAGCCCTGGTCGGCCATGGCCGTGATTTCCTTGACGAACTCCACGCTGGACAGCAGGTGCTCGTCGAGCAGGGCCTTCATGGCCCCCGGGTCATCCGGATACGGGGCGCCACTGCGATTGCTGTAGACCGGCACCTCGCCACGGACGAAGGCGGTCGACTGGATCGCCGCGGACAGCGGTGGTCGGGCACCCGCCACCAACTCGGTATGGAATGCGCCGGAGACGGGCAGCGGCGTGCAGCGCAGGCCGGCCTTGCCCAACGCTTCCACCGCCGCTTCGACGGCGGCGCGGGGGCCGGAGATCACGCTCTGGCCCGGACTGTTGTGGTTGGCCACGCGGACGCCTTCGAAGGCCTCCAGCTGGGACTCGATGGCAGACCGGTCACCCTGGACCGCCGCCATGGTGCCGGGAACCGAGGCGGCACTGGCGTCAGCCATCGCAGCCCCCCGCACGGCCGACAGCCGCAGGCAGTCCTCGGCGGAAATGACGCCGGCGGCGGCCAGCGCGACGTACTCGCCATAGCTATGGCCTGCGGTTGCCTGCGGCTGCAGGCCGAGGCGGCGGGCCAAGGCGAGATACCCCAGTGCCACCGCGCCGATGGCAGGCTGCGCCACGCGGGTATCGGTGAGCGCCTGTTGCTGGGCCTGCTCGGTCGCCGCATCGAAGGCCGAGGGTGGCAGAGCGTAGTCGGACAGGCGACGTGGCAGCTGTGCCGCCAGCGTGCGATCGGCCAGTTCCAATGCGCCGCGAATCTCGTCGAAATAGAGCCCGGTCTCGCGCCCCATATTGAGGTGTTGCGCGCCCTGGCCCGGGAACAGGAAGGCCAGTGCCGGCGCTACGGCGGGGGTCTCACGATTGAGTCGTGCGCCCGGCGGCAGCGGCTTGCCCTCATGCAGATGGGCCAGCACGGCGTCCAGATCACGGTGCAGGGCGTTGAAATCCTGGGCGACCAGGGCCAGCGTCACCGGGGCGTCAGCGTGACGACCCGCCGCACCCGCCAGCGATTGTGCCAACGTGCCGAGCTTCAGGCGCCCGGGGGCCCGCGCCACCGGAACCAGCTGCTCGATCTGCTGTTGCAACTGGGCGACATCACGAGCGCGGAAGACCAGCAGCTCCTGCGGCCACTGGTCGTGTCCGGCAGCGGCGGGTTGAGCACCCTGGTACTCCTCCAGCACAGCGTGGAAGTTGGTGCCGCCGAAGCCGAACGCCGACACGCCCGCGCGCCGGGGGTGATCGGGGTGCGCCACCCAGGGCCGCGGCTGCTTCAGCAGATAGGCCGGAGCATCCGCCGCGGCCAGGGGTTCGATGGGAGCGTCGACGCCAAAGTGCGCCGGCTGCACCCGGTGGTACAGCGACAGTGCCATCTTGATCAGGCCGGCCACGCCGGCGCTGGCCTTGGTGTGACCGACCAGGGTCTTCACCGAGCCGACGGCGACCGTCTGCGGCGCCGCCTTTTCCGCGCGCAGGGCGCGGGTGATGGTCTCGGCCTCGGCCTTGTCACCCACCGGCGTGCCGGTGCCGTGCGCCTCGAACAGGCTCAGGGTGCTGGGCGAGAAGCCGGCCTTGGCATAGGCGCGGTTGAGTGCGCGGATCTGGCCATCAGGGCGCGGCGCGGTGAGGCCCAGCGCCTTGCCGTCACTGGAACCGGCGACGGCCTTGATGACCGCGTAAATGCGGTCACCGTCGCGCTCAGCGTCAGCCAGACGTTTCAGGCCCACCACCGCGAGACCCTCGCTGATGGCGATGCCATCGGCCTCGCGGTCGAAGGTGCGCGGGTTGCCGGTGGGCGACAGGGCCTGGGTCTTGGAGAAGCAGAGAAAGCCGAACGGCGACTGTACGGTGTCGATGCCACCGGCCAGCACGAAATTGCTGCGACCGGATTCCAGTTCGCTGACGCCGATGGAGATGGCGGCCAGCGACGAGGCGCAGGCAGCATCCACGGTGAAATTGAGACCGCCGAAATCCATCCGGTTGGCGACGCGGCCGGCGGCCACGTTGAGCAGGGTGCCGGCGAAGGACTCTTCGGTCCATTCCGGCAGCCGTTCCCACACGCGCGGGTCAGGGTTCTCGACAAACCGCGGCAGTTCGGCACGCACGCCGTATTGCAGGCCGAGGTCGCCGAGGCCGCCGCCGGCGCCGAGGATGATGGAGGTGTTCTCGCGGTCGAAGCCGCCTTCGCCATAGCCGGCATCGGCCAGGGTGCGCTGCGCCACTTCCAGGGTCAGCAGCTGCATCGGATCGATCGACTTCATCGAGCGCGGCGGGATGCCGTAGCGCATCGGGTCGAACGGCACCTCGTCGAGGAAGCCGCCCCAGCGCGAGTAGACCTTGTCGCGGGTCTTGCGGTCGGCATCGAAGTACAGCTCCGGATCCCAGCGTTCCGGGGGCACCGGGCCGATGCTGCGGACCTGGTGCAGGATGTTGTGCCAGAAGGCGTCCGGTCCGTCCGCCTTGGGCAGCAGGGTGCCGATGCCGACGATGGCGATGTCGGCAGGTTGTGCCTGCTGCTGGCGCTGACGACGGCCGTCGGCCAGCGCGTCGAGTTGCACCTGGGCGCCGCGGCAGACGTCGAGGTGAAGGTCTTCCATGCCGACCGCCTCGCGTCGCAGGGTCGCGACCTGGCCGATCATGTACATGCCCTGGTCCCGCTGGCCGGCGTCGTCGATGGTGACGATGCGGCCGTCCTCGCCGCGGTTCACGCCTTTCGAGGCGATGCGCAGGCGGCCGAGGTTGAGGTCTTCCAGCACGTCGCGGATCTCTTCGGCGCTGCGGCCTTCGCGGATCAGGGTGCGGCGGGTTTCGAAGAACTCGCGGGCAAACTGGGTATCGACACAGCGTGAGGCGTGGCCGGGGCCGGTTTCCAGGTTGACGGTGTGCTCGCAGCGCAGCGCCTCGTCCTGGAAGGCCTGGACGATGCCGCCGGTGGACACGATCTCACGGGTGAACAGGTAGGCGGTGCCCATCAGCGCGCCGACCTTCATGCCGCGGGCGGCCAGCGGGGCGGTCATGGCGGCCACCATGGCCGCCGACAGGCCGTCGTGGATGCCGCCGGCGAACAGCACGTGCACGTCCTTGGCCTGCGCCGGCGTCACCTCGCTGAGCAGGACCTCGATCATCTGCTCCCACAGTGCGTAGCTGGCCAGCGGTCCGACATGGCCGCCGCATTCGCGGCCCTCGAACACGAAGCGGCGGGCGCCCTGTTCCAGATAGAGGCGCAACAGCGCCGGTGCCGGCGCATGGATGTAGGTCTTGATACCGCGGGACTCGAAGGCTGCCGCCTGATCGGGGCGGCCTCCGGCAATCAGCGCGAACGGCGGCGGGCACTTCCAGATCTCCGCGCACTGCTCCTCGCGCAGGGCATGGGGTACAAAACCCAGCATGCCGACGCCCCAGGGGCGATCGCCGATGCGGTCGCGGGTCTGCTCCAGCATCTCGCGTACCTGCGGACCGCGCATCAGCGCCAGCGCCAGCATCGGCAGCGCGCCCCCCTTGGCCACTTCAACGGCAAAGTCGGGGACGTCGGAGACCCGGGTCATCGGGCCCTGCACCAGCGGAAAACGGGTGCCGTGCGAGGTTGCCAGCGCACCCGCTTCATCAAGGAAGGCCAGTTCGGCGGCCTGCGTGATCTGCTGCTGGCTGGCGCGACGCAGCGCCTGCAACAGCGGGGCCACGCGCCCAAAGCGACGGCGATACACCGCAGCGATGCCGATGCCCTGGCCGACCGGAATGAGGTGCTCGGGCTGTCCGGACCAGCCCAGTCGCGCCTGACGACGGGCACGCCAGTCGTCGACCCCGAGGTCGCCGGCTTCGGCGCTGCGATCATCGGCCTCGGCATCCTTCAGGGCTGCCGAGGAGGGACGCCCATAGGCGCGCAACAGTGTCTCGATGCGTTCGCCGTAGAGACGGCATTCGGCACCGTTGAGGCGCGACAGTTCGTTCTGCAGCGATGCCGGCAGCGGTGATTCCTGCAGCAGCAGCAGGGCATCGTCGAGGATCACGCCGCGTGCGCCTGCGGCCCGGCAGGCCGCAGCGGTGTGGACACCCACACCGCCCCGCACCAGCACCGGCAACGCGGTGTGGCCCTGCAGCTTCTGCAGCAGGATGAAGCTGGTGTCTTCGCCAACCCAGCCGCCAGCCTCGTGGCCCAGGGCGATCAGACCGTCAACGCCGTCACCCAGCGCCGTGGCGCCTTCAACGCTGCATTGCTCTGCCCAGATCTGCAGGCTGCCGTGTACGGCACGCAGTGTCTGCGCGGCGGCCAGCTGGGTTGCAGCCGGTGCCGAGGCGAGGAACACGGTGAGACTGCGGTCGGTGCAGCCGCCCAGCAGACGACTGCCCAAGGCCGCCTGCGCCGGCGCCAGGCGCAAGCCGATACGAGCCTCGGTCTGTCCGCAGAGGCTGCGGAAGGCCGCAGCGGCGGCCTGTTCGTCGGCGCTGTGTTCGAGGTCGAGAACCCCGGTGGCACCGGCACGCGCCACGGCGACTGCGAGACTGGGGCTGAGGTCCGCCGGATTCAGGCCGTAGAGGTCAAAGGCGGGAGCAGAAGTCGGGGTATGCAGCATGTTCGAACCCGCGCGTTAGCGCTTGATGCCCTCAAGAAAGGGCACTTCCATCACTTTTTCGTGAACGATCGGGCCATGCCCGAAGTAACCACCTTCACCGAAGCACTCGCCATGATCGGCGGTGATGATGAAGTGGGTGTTGCGGGGGGCCTTGGCGATCAGGGCGTCGAGCAGGGTGTCGACATGTTCAACCGTCTTCACCTGCTGTTCGTGCAGGGATTTCATCTGGTCGTCGTCGAAGAAGCGGTCGTCGGTGCCCTGTCCGAGTTCGTCGTCCAGCCGTTTGAAAACGCCGTGCACACCGGAAATGTGCGGCAGGCTGTCGCCATCAAGCATGTAGGGGTAATGGGTTTCGCCGAGATTGAGGAAGTGGAAGCTGGGCTCGTCCTCGTCGAACTCCACCTGGTCGATGATGCCGCCGAAATCGTTGTGGTTCGCCATCAGCTTGTAGTCATCGAAGTGGCGGTTGAGGTGCGACAGCGGGTTCAGCACCGGCAGCGACACGCGCGCCACCGTGCGGTAGCCGTTTTCCTGCAGCACGTGGGGCAGCGACAGCTGGGGAACGAAGTTCCGGAATGACAGGCCATCGATGCCGAGGCGGTTCACCCACTGGGCAAACTCCTTCTTATAGACCTCGGAAGCGAAGACCCCTTGTGGACTGGTGTGGGGCACCATGCCCATGAGGTAGGTGTAGTGGGAGGGCGAGGTCCAGGAGGCGTAGCTGTAACGCTTCTCGCCGACGCCGATACGGTCCATGTTGGGGGTGCGGGCGCGGGCATAGCTGTCGTAGCGACAGCTGTCCATGACGATAAAGACAACGTCCTTGCTCATTGGGTACCAAACAGTTCGTGATCGACTTGAAAGACCCGCCTCGCCGGAACGAAACGGACGAAGGCATCCCCGGGGGGTGCCGGTCACCGCCTCCTGGCGTGGCGGACGGTTGCTTGCGCCTGCCGTCCGCCGGTCAGTGCGCGCACTGTCCCTTCGCCGGAAACCCTGATCGCGCCGCATCATGATGACCGGTTCATGTACGGTAACAGTCCCCCTTTTGGCTGACCCTAGGAGGTTCGCGCTGACCCACGTAAGCCTTTGCTGACGTGGTAGTCAACTGTGAATCTTACAGTGTGATGAACGGCAGTATCGACCCGACGGTCGGATCGGGGCTTCTGATCCGGGTCTGCCGTCCAGCCTTACGCTCGCGCCGCCGATGTTCGGGACTCGCGTAGCAGCGCGATCAGCGCGTCGGCCGCCTGGGAGCGAACGCGGCGGCGATGCCACACCAGCCCGAGCGAGCGGGTGAGATGCAGTTCCGGCAGCGCCAGCACCCGCAGACTGTCGTCCACCATGGAGGCGGGCAGCACACTCCATCCGAGGTTGATGGCCGCCAGCATCTTCAGGGTTTCCAGATAGTTGGTGGCCAATCGCACGTGGGGCGTCAGCCCATGGGCTTCCAGTGCCTCGCGAACGATCCGGTGGGTATAGGTCTGGCGGTCCGGTAGCACGGCAGGGTGGTCCGCCAGCGACTGCAGCGGCACGGTGGTGCGGGCCGCAAGCGGGTGGTCCACCCCGACCACCACCGCCAAGGGGTCTGGCCACACCAGTTCGCAATGCAGTCGGGGCTCAGGGTTCAGGGGCAGGGTGACGATGCCCAGCTCGAGATCGCCCGCGGCAACCGCATCGCACGCTTGTTCGGAGTCCATGAAGCTGAGGTCGAGGTCCACCCCGGGGTATTGCCGGGTGAACCGGCGCAGGACCGAGGGCAGACGGTGCAGGCCGATGTGGTGACTGGTGCCGATGCTGAGCCGGCCCTGTGTCGCATCCTGAAGGTGGGTGAGGGCGCGTCGCGCGTCCTCCAGGTCCTCAAGCGCCCGGCGGGCATAGGGCAGCAGCGCGAGACCGGCCTCGGTCAGGTGAACCCGGCGGCCGACCCGGTCGAACAGCGGGTGGTCCAGTCCGGCCTCCAGGGTGGCGATGCGCTTGCTGACGGCAGGCTGTGACAGGTGCAGTCGCTCCGCCGCCAGCGAAAACGAGCCAGCATCGGCAACGGCGACGAAGGCGCCCAGAGTCTGAAAGTCCATCATGCGACAACTATATCCGTTTGGAATCGTTTGTATAAAAACGATTCATTGGAGTAATTGATATCGGGGCGCTAGTCTGCGCGCCCTGAACCGCCTTTCCCGGCGACGGTCGTTTGACGGCCACCGCCTCAGGGCCAGCCACCACGGGAGCCAGCTCGATGACCGCCAAGACGCTGTACGACAAAATCTGGGACGCCCACGTCGTCAAGGACTTCGGTGACCAGTCCGCGCTGATCTACATTGATCGGCACCTGGTGCACGAAGTGACCAGCCCGCAGGCCTTTGACGGTCTGCGCATGAACGGGCGCCAGCCCTGGCGCCTGGGCGCCAACCTGGCGGTGCCGGATCACAACGTGCCGACGGTGGATCGCCGTCTGGGCATCAAGGACCCGATCTCGCGGGCCCAGCTGGAGGCCCTGGACGCCAACTGCGCCGAGTTCGGCATCACCAAGTTCGACCTGATGGACGTGCGACAGGGCATCGTCCACGTCATCGGCCCCGAGCAGGGCGCCACCCTGCCGGGCATGACGGTGGTCTGCGGCGACTCGCACACCTCCACGCACGGCGCCTTCGGTGCGCTGGCCTTCGGCATCGGCACCTCCGAGGTGGAGCACGCGCTGGCCACCCAGACGCTGGTGCTGAAGAAGGCGCGCACCATGCTGATCCGCGTCAACGGCCATGTCGGGCCGGGGGTGACCGCCAAGGACATCACCCTGGCCATCATCGGTCGCATCGGCACCGCCGGAGGCACCGGCTACGTCGTGGAATATGCCGGCGAAGCCATCGAGGACCTGTCGATGGAAGGGCGCATGACCCTGTGCAACATGGCCATCGAAGGCGGTGCCCGCGCCGGCCTGGTGGCGGTGGACGACAAGACCATTGCCTATGTGAAGGGGCGCCCTTACGCGCCGACGCCGGACCAGTGGGACGCGGCCGTGACCAACTGGCGCCAGCTGCGCAGCGATCCCGGCGCCAGCTTCGACAAGGTGGTGGAGCTGGAGGCACGCGACATCGAGCCGCAGGTGACCTGGGGGACCTCACCGGAAATGGTGGGGCCGGTGTCCGCCCGCGTGCCCGACCCGGCGCGGGAAAGCGATCCGGTCAAGCGCAATGGCCTGGAGAAGGCATTGACGTACATGGGGCTGGACGCCAATACCCCGATCGAGCAGATCGCCATCGACAAGGTATTCATCGGCTCCTGCACCAATTCCCGCATCGAGGACATCCGTGCCGCTGCGGCCGTGGTGAAGGGGCGTCGCAAGGCCGACAGCGTGAAGCTGGCGATGGTGGTGCCGGGTTCCGGGCTGGTGAAGCAGCAGGCCGAGGCCGAGGGGCTGGACCGGGTGTTCCTGGACGCCGGCTTCGAGTGGCGCGAGCCGGGGTGCTCCATGTGCCTGGCGATGAATGCCGACCGGTTGGAGCCGGGTGAGCGCTGCGCCTCCACCTCCAACCGCAATTTCGAGGGACGACAGGGGCAGGGCGGCCGTACCCATCTGGTGTCGCCGGCGATGGCAGCGGCGGCAGGTATCGCCGGCCACTTCACCGATGTGCGTCGGTTGGCGGCGTCATGAATCCCCTGCGCAATCTCGACCCGTCCAAGGGGCAGCGCTACTTCGTCGAGTCGGTGCCCCACAGCGTGGCGCTGGGGCTGGAGTTCGGCGCCTCCGGCGTCGGCTGGGTGCGTCTGGAACTGCCCTGGCGGGAGGATCTGGTGGGCGACCCGGAAACCGGTGTGGTCCACGGCGGTGTCATCACCACCTTGGTCGATGCCGGCTGCGGCAGCGCCGTCCTGACCTGCCTTGAAGAGCTGCAGCGCATCGTCACGCTTGATCTGCGCATCGACTATCTGCGTCCGGCCGGGCGTGGGCGCCGGCTGCGCTGCCGCGCCGAGTGCTACCGCCTGACCCGGCAGGTCGCCTTTGTGCGGGCGGTGGTGGACGACGGCGACGAGGCCGATCTGGTAGCCACCTCTGCCGCCACGTTCATGGTGTTGCACGAGGATCGTTCCGTGGTGCGACCGTCGCCCGAGGTATCCGCATCATGAGCGTGCTCGGCGAACGCAGTCCCGACGCTCTGGCCTCGCTGCTGGAGCGGATTCCCTACGCCCGTTTTCTCGGCTTCTCGCTGGAGGGCACGCCGGACCGGCTGATCGGGCGCATGGCCTTCAGCGAAGATCTCATCGGCAATGCCCGCGCGCGCGCCATTCACGGCGGGACGCTCGGCGCCATGATGGAGCTGACGGCCAGCTGTCAGTTGTTGACGCTGCCGGAGATCAAGCGGGTGCCCAAGATCATCAACATCACCGTGGAGTATCTCCGCGGTGCGGTGACCGCCGATGTGCTGGCGCGGGCTGAGATCATCCGCCATGGCCGGCGGCTTGCCAACGTGCGCGTGGTCGCCTGGCAGGCGGATGAGCAGCGCCCCGTGGCCGCCGCCAACACCCACTATCTACTCGCTGTCTGAGAGGTCGCAATGGAAGCCTTCACCACCCTGACCGCCAAGGTGATGCCGCTGGACCGTCCCAATGTGGACACCGACGCCATCATTCCCAAGCAGTACCTGAAGTCGATTCGTCGCACCGGCTTCGGTCCGTTCCTGTTCGACGACTGGCGCTACCTCGACCCGGGCACCCTGGAGGTGGACCCGGCAACACGGCGGGTCAACGACCGCTTCGTGCTCAATCTGCCGCAGCATCAGGGCAGCCGTGTGCTGGTGGCACGCGACAACTTCGGTTGCGGCTCGTCCCGCGAGCACGCGGTGTGGGCCCTGGATGATTACGGTTTCCGCGTCGTGATTGCCCCCAGCTTTGCCGACATCTTCTTTTCCAACTGCTTCAAGAACGGTGTGCTGCCGGTGGTGCTGGCAGCGGACGAGGTGCAGGCGATTTTCGACCAAGTGGCGCATGACACCGAGGCGCCGATCACCGTCGACCTGCCGGCCCAGCAGGTGAAGCTGGCGGATGGCCGCGTGTTCGGTTTCGAGATCAATCCGCACCACAAGCACAACCTGGTCAACGGCCTCGACGAGATCGGCCTGACCCTGCAACAGGCCGACGTGATCCGTGACTACGAGACGCGCCGTCGCGCCGAAGCCCCCTGGCTGTTCAACTGACCCGCGAGATGGATGCGATGAACAAGAAGATTCTGATTCTCCCCGGCGACTACATCGGCGCCGAGATCATGGCCGAGGCGGTCAAGGTGCTGGCCCTGTTCAAGGCCGAAGGCGAAGCCCTCGAATGGTCGTTCGGCCATCTCGGTGGCGCGGCCTACGATGCCGAAGGCCACCCCTATCCGCCGTCCACCCAGGCGGCCGCGCGGGCGGCGGATGCCATCCTCATGGGCGCGGTCGGCGGGCCGAAGTACGACAGCCTGCCGCGTGCCGTGCGCCCCGAGCAGGGCATTCTCGGCATCCGCAAGGATCTGGGGCTGTTTGCCAACCTGCGTCCGGCGCTGGCCTACGAGGAACTGTCGGCGGCATCGTCGTTCAAGCCGGAGGTGATCGCCGGGCTCGACCTGCTCATCCTGCGCGAGCTGACCGGTGACATCTACTTCGGCCAGCCGCGCGGCCGGCGCCAGAACGAGGACGGTGCCGAGGAAGGCTTCGACACCATGCACTACAGCGTGCCGGAGGTGGAGCGCATCGCCCACGTCGCCTTCCAGGCGGCGCAGAAGCGCAACAAGCGCCTGTGTTCGGTGGACAAGGAGAACGTGCTGGAAACCTCGCGCCTGTGGCGCGAAGTGGTGACGCGCATCGGCCAGCAGTATCCGGATGTGGCGCTGTCGCACATGTATGTCGACAACGCGGCGATGCAGCTGGTGAAGAATCCCAAGCAGTTCGACGTGATCGTCACCGGGAACATCTTCGGCGACATCCTGTCCGACGAAGCCTCGATGCTGGCGGGCTCCATCGGCATGTTGCCGTCGGCCTCGCTGGACGCCAATAACAAGGGCCTCTACGAGCCGATTCATGGCAGCGCGCCGGACATCGCGGGGCAGGGCAAGGCCAACCCGCTGGCGACGATCCTGTCGGTGGGCATGATGTTCAAGTACACCTTTGACCGTGCCGACCTGTCCGACCGCATCGATGCCGCGGTGCAGCAGGTGCTGCGCAGCGGGCTGCGCACCGGCGACATTGCGCAAGCTGGCGAGAAGGTGATTGGGACCGTGGAAATGGGCGATGCCGTGGTGGCCGCCCTCCGCAAGTAACCGTATTCGAGACGTTCTATGAAGAAGCTGGGAATGGTGGGGTGGCGCGGCATGGTGGGCTCGGTCCTCATGCAGCGCATGGCCGAGGAAAACGACTTCGCCCTGGTGGAGCCGCATTTCTTCAGTACCTCCAATGCCGGAGGCGCCGGCCCGGAGGTGGCGGGGCGTGCCACGCCGCCGCTGCAGGATGCCAACAGCATCGAGGCGCTCAAGGCGATGGACGTCATCATCACCTGCCAGGGCGGGGACTACACCAACGCCCTCTACCCGCAGCTGCGTGCCAGTGGCTGGGACGGCTACTGGATCGATGCCGCCAGCGCCCTGCGCATGAAGGACGACGCGGTCATCATCCTCGACCCTGTCAACCGCCATGTCATCGATGCGGCGCTGGCGCGAGGCGTCAAGAACTTCATTGGTGGCAACTGCACCAACTCCATCCTGCTGATGGGCGTGGGCGGCCTGTTCCGTGAGGGCCTGGTCGAGTGGGTCAGCTCGATGACCTACCAGGCGGCCTCCGGCGGCGGCGCCAACCACATGCGCGAGCTGCTGAAGGGCATGGGCGTGATCCACGATCAGGTGGCGGATGCGCTGGCGACGCCTGCATCGGCCATTCTCGATATCGACCGCAAGGTGGCCCAGGCCATCCGCGAGGCCGTGCCCACCGAGCACTTCGGCGCGCCGCTGGCCGGCGGCCTGATTCCCTGGATCGATGCCCAGCTCGACAATGGGCAGTCCAAGGAGGAATGGAAGGGGCAGGCGGAGGTCAACAAGATCCTCGGGCACCAGTCACCGGCGTCGATCATTCCGGTGGACGGGCTCTGCGTGCGGGTTGGCGCGATGCGCTGTCACAGTCTGGCGCTGACCCTCAAGCTCAGCCGCGACCTGCCGCTGGCCGAGATCGAAGCCATCATCAAGTCCGGCAACGATTGGGTGAAGTGGGTGCCCAATGACAAGGCCGACACCGTGCGGGAGTTGACGCCGGCCGCCATCACCGGTGGGCTGGAGATCGGGGTGGGGCGGGTGCGCAAGCTCAACCTCGGGCCGCAGTATCTGTCGGCGTTCGTGATCGGCGATCAGCTGCTGTGGGGCGCGGCCGAGCCGCTGCGTCGCATGCTTCGCATCGTCCTGCTGGGCTGACCGGCGATGGCGGCTGCACCGATCGATGTGGCCGTCGTCGGGGCCACCGGCGTTCTCGGCGAGGCGCTGCTGGACGGTCTGTCCACCGCGCCGTTTCCGCTGGGACGGGTATACGCGCTTGCCAGTGATCGCACGGCAGGTGGCGAGGTGGATTGCGGACACCGCCGTTTGACGGTGGAGCGTGCCGACCCGTTCGATTTCCGGCAGGCGCAACTGGTGCTGCTGGCAGCGCCCGCGGCGGTGGTCGCCGGGCTTGGCCCCGAACTGCGCGAGGCCGGATGCCTGGTGGTGGATGCCAGTGGCAGCCTGGATACGGCGGACTGGTTTGTACCGGGGCGGCCCCGTGCCGGAGTTCGGGCCCTGCGCCTGCCGTTGCCGGGCGTGACCCAGGCCCTGTCGGTGCTGTTGCCGCTGTCGGGGCTGGGGGTGATCGAGGCGCTGGAGGTGCTGGAACTGCGTGCGGTATCGGGGCGCGGGATGGCCGCGGTGCGCGAGCTGGGGCAGCAGACCGCCGATGTGCTCAACTTCCGCAACTGGTCGCCACAGGCCTACCCCCAGCAGATCGCGTTCAATCTGCTGCCTTCGATGGGCGATGAAACGGACGGCATGCTCGCCGAAGAGGCCGTCGCGGTGGCTCAGGTCCAGCATCAGCTGCCCGGCGTCGCCGTGCATTGGACGCAGGCCGAGATGCCGGTGTTCTATGGCTTCGGTCAGCACCTGACCGTGCGCCTGTCGGCGCCGGTGACACCGAGACAGGTGACCGAGTGCCTGGCCGCCACCGAAGGGCTGTGCTGGGGCGGCGAGGCGGCCGAAGACCGGCCCAGCCCCGTCACGCATGCGTCGGGTGACGACCAGATCCACCTCAGCCGGCTTCGCCTTGCGGCAGCCGGTGAGCAGACCTTGCGGCTATGGAGTGTGGCCGACAACGTGCGCGCCGCCGGGGTTGCCCCGATGCTGCGTGCGGCAAGGCTGTTGGTGGATGAATATTTATAAGGTATAAAGCGAGTTACCCGCGCAAGTTCACGCGCTCTGTCAATTCGCTCCGGCATGAAGCGGGCATCCTGGAGCAGAGGGAGAGGGGTATGCGCCGCCGAATTTCCGCCACCATCGGGCTGGGGGCTGCCTGCTGGGCTTCGCTCGCGGCGGCCCTCGGTCTGGGCGACATCGACGTCCGCTCAGGCCTGAATCAGCCGTTCAACGCCACCATTCCGCTGCTGGCGATCGACCCCGAAGAGGTCGACTCCCTGTCGGTGGTCCTGGCCGACAATCACGAGTTCGAGCGTCTCGGGATCGAGCGCGCGGACTATCTCTCGCACCTTCGGTTCGAGGTGCAGCCGGGGCGCAATCCGATTATCGCGGTGCAGGGCATGCGTCCCGCGCGCGAGCCCTTCCTGACCTTCCTGCTCGATGTCCGCGCGGGAGGCAGCCGCATTCTGCGGGAGTACACCGTACTGCTGGACCCGCCGACGCTGGCCACGGCCGGTGTCGATGCCGCGGATGCCGAAGTGGCCGCCCGCCAGTCGTCGGTGTCAGCGTCGGCGCCGTCATCGGCGGGCGCCACGTCCCAAGGCGTGCCTCGCGCCACCTTCGTGCCGGTCGCCCCCGGGACCGTGGTCAGCACCCCCGCGCCGGCTGTCACGCCAACGCCCACCCCGGCGCCGGCCGAGCTTGCGGCGGATGTGCCGGACACCACCACCGCCACCACCCCGATCACCCGCTATGGGCCGATCGTGCCGGGCGAGACCTTCTGGAGCATTGCCGTCAAGGTGGTGCGTTCGCTGGAAGGCGTCACCGTCAATCAAGTGCTGCTGGGTCTGTATCAGCAGAACCCGCAGGCCTTCGACCGCGGTCGATTTGATGGGCTGATGAAAGGACGCACGCTGCAGGTGCCCTCACGTGAATCACTGACCGCGATCTCCGACGAAGATGCCACACGGCAGGTACTGGCCCTGCGCCGGGCCAGCCCTGCTGTGGACGCTGCTGCACCGACGTCAACGCCCACGCCCCGGCCGACACCCACCCCGGCACCGGCGACACCGCCACCGACCCCAGTGCCCGAAGTTGTGGAGACGACAACCGACGCCGGCGAAGCCGGGATCGACGGCGATGCGTCGCCGATGGAAAGCACCGCGGCGACCGACACCGCCTCGGGTCAGGATGCTGACGTGGATGCCGCAGCCGGGGATGTCAGCGATCCGCTGGCCGACGATCCGGTCGTCGACGACGCTCCGGCGGCCACGGGCGATGACAGCCGGGCGGCGCGGCTTGCCGAGATCATGTCCACCCCCGAGCCGACCGTGGCCCCGACGGCTACGCCGATCCCGAGTCCGCCCCCCGCGCCATCACGCCCCGGGGTGATGGATGCCCTGATGTGGCCGCTGGTCGGGCTCGCGTTGCTGGTGCTGCTGGTCGTGGCACTGGTGGTTCGTCGCCGTCGCAAAGGAACCCCCGAGCGTCACCCGCCATCCGTGCCGGCGGCGCCGCCGATGAGGGCCGCAGGGGTGGCCGCCGCGGCCGGCACCGGCGCGATGGCGAGCGAAGCGGCCGCCGCCGCGGACGAGGCCGAAGCGGCCGTCATGGCGGCGTATGCCCAGGATGCCGGCGCCACCAAGCCGGTGCCGGCGGCGACCGACACCGTGCCCGATTTCGATGCCACCCAGGTATTTGACGCTCCGCCTGCCAGCGGCACGGGCAAGCCGATCCCCGACAACCCCGATTTCGAAGCGACGGCACAGTTCGATGTCGATACGGTACAGATCGACCTCAACGCACAGGATCCGGTCGCCGAGGCCGACATTCACCTGGCCTATGGCCTGTACGACGAGGCCGCGCTGACGCTGCGGGCGGCGCTAGAGAAGGCTCCGGAAGATGGCTCGCTGCACGCCAAACTGGCGGAGGTGTACTTCACCGCAGGGCGCCCGCTCGAGTTTGTCGAGGCCGCCGAGGCGGCACGGCCGCATGTCTCGGAAGCCGACTGGCAGAAGCTGGTGGTATTCGGTCAGCAGGTGGCGCCGGAGTCGGCCCTGTTTGCCGATGCCGGCGAAGGCGCTGCCGCGCTGGATACCGATCTCGACCTGAGCTTCGACGACGCCCCGTCATCCCCCGCCGACACGGGCGAAGCGGCGCCGGCAGGTAGCGAGGACAACCGGCTCGATTTCGACCTCGCCCTGGACGCGTCGGCACAGACCGAGGCCGCGGCCCCTGACGCAGCGCCGGCGGCGGCACCGGACACGCCGGGCGACAACGTCCTGGACTTCCAGCTGGAGGACATCGACGCCATCCTGCCCGACGATACCGCTGCCAGCCCCACGCCGACGCCGGTTGAGCACGATCCGGCATCGACCATGGAGTTCAACCTCGACGACTTCGATGTCGGCAATGCACCGGCGGAAGTGCCGGAAACGCCGTCGTCATCCGAGGGCAATAGCCTGGATTTCGATATCGGCCTGCCCGAGGTGGCACCTGAAGTGCCTCCGACGCCGACCGCCGAGCCGCCTCAGGCTGACGATCCTGCGCCCCCGGACCACGTGGAGCCCTTGATCGACGTCCCCCCGGTTGCGGACACCCCGGCCGTTGCGCCGATGGAACTCGATCTGGACGAGTTCGACCTCGGGGTCGACAGTCTGCCGCCGGCCGCGGGCGGTGAGGCTGGCCCCCCGGCAGTCGATGAAGCCACCATCGAGGAGTTCCAGCTGGACGATTTCGAGCTGGAGGCCGACAGCGATGCCATCTCTGCCGGGGATGAGGCCGGCACCAAGCTGGACCTCGCCCGTGCCTATGTCGACATGGGCGACAACGAGATGGCGCGCGTTCTGCTCGATGAAGTGCTGGGGCAGGGTAGCGAGGCGCAGCAGACCGAAGCCCGGGCCCTGATTGCCCGCCTTGGCTGAACCGGAACCGGAGGCGGCGACGCGTCTGCAGCCGCTGACCCGGCTGTTGCTGTTGCTGATCCTGGCACCGGTGATGACCAGCCTGCCGGCGGTGGATCTGCTGGTGGCGACCGCCCTGCTGTTTGCCGGTTATCGCTGGAGCAGTCCTCAGGCGCTGCAGCGGCTCCGTTTCGGCATTGCGCGGCTGCGCTGGCTGCTGTTGTCCATTTTTGTGTTGTACCTCGGCTTTACCCCGGGGACGCCATTGGCGTCCTGGCTGCCCGGCCTGAGCTGGGAGGGGCTGGCTGAAGGCGGCCGCCGTGTCATGGTGCTGCTGTGCCTGATCACTGCCGTGTACTGGCTGCTGGTCACCACCCCGTTGCCATCCCTGGTCGGCGCGTTCTCACAACTGCTGCGGCCCCTGACCTGGGTCGGCGTGCCGGTGGCGCCCTTCACCCGCCGGCTTGCGCTGACACTGTCGGCAATCGATGGGCTCGAAGCACGTTACCGCAGCCTGCACGATCAGGGGCAGCGCGGCCTGAGCTTGGCGGTGGCCTGGATCACGGACCTGGAGCAGGCGCCGCCGGCGGCGGATGATCAGGTGTCGATGCCGGCCTGGCCGGCGGTATGGGAGTGGGGCTTGCTGCTGATCGTGCTGGTGCTCGCCGTCGTGTGGCCGCGATGACACGTTGGGCGGCTGGACTGGAGTATCTGGGTACGCGCTACGCCGGATGGCAGCGGCTGCCGGGGCGCGACACCGTACAGGGTGCGGTCGAGCAGGCCTTGTCCACGGTTGCCGATCAGGCGGTGCAGGTGGTGACGGCGGGGCGCACCGATGCGGGCGTCCACGCCATGCAACAGGTGGTGCATTTCGACAGCACGGCGGCACGGCGGCCGGAGAGCTGGGTCTTCGGCGGCAACAGCCTGCTACCGTCCGATGTCAGCCTGCGTTGGGTGCGCGTCGTGCCCGACGACTTCAATGCCCGCTTTCGGGCAGTACGGCGCGACTACCGTTATGTCATCCACAATCATCCCGCGCGCAGTGCACTGCTGGGAGGGCGCGCCACCTGGTGGCCGCGACCGTTGGATGCCGGGGCGATGCAGTCGGCAGCGCAGGCCTTGATCGGCGAACACGATTTCAGCAGCTTCCGCGACTCCCAATGCCAGTCGACCACGCCGATGCGGCGACTGGACCGCATCCAGGTCAGGCGGCAGGGCGATTTCGTGGTGGTCGACGTCCAGGGCAACGCCTTTCTGCATCACATGGTGCGCAACATCGTCGGCACCCTGGCCGAGGTGGGTCACGGCCGGCAGTCACCGGGCTGGGTCACAGCGGTCCGGGATGCGCGGGACCGCAATGCGGCGGGCATGACCGCCCCGCCGGACGGCTTATACTTCGTCGGGCCTACCTATCCGCCGGCGCTGGCATTGCCGGATCCGCCCGAACCCTGGTTCCCTTCGGCATGAGCGACACGCCGGCCCCGCGCCGCACCCGCATCAAGTTCTGTGGCATCACCCGCATCGAGGATGCCGAACGGGCGGTGGCGCTGGGCGTGGACCTGCTGGGTTTTGTGCTGGTGCCGGCGAGCCCCCGCTGCATCAGTGCGGCCGCTGCCGAGGCGATTCGCCGCGCGTTGCCCCCCGGGGTGTCCAGCGTGGCCCTGTTCAAGGACGCCGGCGCCGATGCCATCGCAACGGCACTGTCGCAGTTTCAGCCCGACTGGCTGCAGTTTCACGGGGGCGAGGATGCCGATACCTGTAATGCTCCCGGCCGACGCTATCTGAAAGCCATTGCCATGGGTGCGGACATCGACCTGCTTGCCACCGCCGCCCGGTTCCCCGATGCCCATGCCCTGTTGCTGGACGGCCATGCCCCCGGGGCGATGGGGGGCAGCGGTCAGGCCTTCGACTGGACCCGCGCCGAGGCCCGGCTGGGGCGCCCGATTTTCGTTGCAGGCGGTCTGCATCCGGACAATGTGGCGGAGGCGATCGCGCGGGCCCAGCCGTTCGGTGTGGATGTCTCCAGTGGTATCGAGGCCGCGCCGGGAATCAAGGATTACGGCAAAATGACGGCCTTCGTCACCGCCGTGCGAGAGGCCGATGCCCGTCGCGCGGCCAACGCTTCCAACAGGTTCTGACATGTCTTATGCGTTTCCTGACGCCCGCGGCCACTTCGGCCCTTACGGCGGACAGTTTGTTGCCGAAACCCTGATGGAGCCGCTGGCGCGGCTCAGCGAGGCCTACGCCGCGCTGAAGGATGATCCCGCGTTCCGTGCTGAACTGGATCATGACCTCAAGTATTACGTGGGGCGGCCCAGTCCGCTGTACCACGCGGAACGGCTGACGCGGAAATGGGGCGGGGCGCAGATCTGGCTGAAGCGCGAAGACCTCAATCACACCGGCGCCCACAAGATCAACAACACCGTGGGCCAGGCGCTGCTCGCCAAGCACCTCGGCAAGACCCGCATCATCGCCGAGACGGGCGCGGGGCAGCATGGTGTCGCCTCGGCCACCATCGCAGCGCGGCTGGGGCTGAAATGTGTCGTCTACATGGGCGCCGAGGACGTACAGCGTCAGTCGCCCAACGTCTACCGCATGAAACTGCTGGGCGCCGAAGTCGTGCCCGTGCAGTCCGGTACCCGCACCCTCAAGGATGCCCTCAACGAGGCACTGCGGGATTGGGTCACCAATGTGGATGACACCTTCTACGTCATCGGCACCGTGGCCGGTCCGCATCCGTATCCCATGCTGGTCCGCGACTTCAACGCGGTGGTCGGGCGCGAACTGCTGCAGCAGTGTCCCGAGCAGATCGGCCGACTGCCTGATGTGATGGTGGCCTGTGTCGGTGGCGGCTCCAATGCCATCGGCATGTTCCATCCCTTCATCCCGCACACCGAGGTACAGCTGGTGGGGGTCGAAGCGGGCGGTCATGGCATTGACACGCCCGACCATGCCGCGCCGCTGTCGGCCGGCCAGCGCGGCGTGCTGCATGGCAACCGCACCTACGTGATGGCCGACGACGACGGTCAGATCCTGCCGACGCACTCGGTCTCTGCCGGCCTCGACTATCCGGGTGTCGGCCCTGAGCACGCCTGGCTCAAGGACACCGGGCGGGTGCGCTATACCGCCATCAACGACGATGCCGCGCTGGCGGCGTTTCACGAGCTGACCCGGGTCGAGGGCATCATCCCGGCGCTGGAGTCGGCCCACGCGGTGGCCGAAGCCCGGCGTATCGCAGTGACGCTCAAGTCCGATCAGCATCTGGTGGTCAACCTCTCCGGCCGCGGCGACAAGGACATCTTCACGGTGGCCCGCATGGACGGCATCGAGTTGACCTGAGCACGCCAAGCCCCCTTCTTTCCCGCGCTGTCTTCAAGAGTTCCGCATGAGCCGTCTGCCGTCCCGTTTTCAGCACCTTGCCCAGACCGGCCGCAAGGCCCTGGTGCCGTTCATCACTGCGGGGGATCCACATCCGGATGTGACGCCGGCGCTGATGCATGCGCTGGTGGCGGGTGGGGCCGACGTGGTGGAACTGGGCGTGCCGTTTTCCGACCCGATGGCGGATGGCCCGACCATCCAGCTGGCCTGCGAGCGCGCACTGAAGGCGGGCACCACGCTGCGCAAGGTGCTGGCCTGCGTGAAGACCTTCCGCGAGCAGGATCAGGACACCCCGGTGGTGCTGATGGGCTACCTCAATCCGATCGAGCGGTTCGGGCTGGAGGATTTTGCCGACGCGGCCCGTGATGCCGGCGTGGATGGCGTGCTCATTGTCGATCTCGCCGTCGAGGAAGCCGACCAATACCTGCCGCCCCTGCGTGCGGCCGGTCTTGATGCGATCTTCCTGTTGTCGCCCACCACGGCCGAGGCGCGTATCGCACAGGTGGCTGCCGAGGCCAGCGGATATCTGTACTACGTGTCGCTGAAAGGCGTGACCGGCGCCGCCAGCCTCAACGTCACCGAGGTGGCGTCGCGCATGGCGGTGATCCGCCGCCATACCCGGCTGCCGGTGGCGGTTGGGTTCGGTATCCGCGACGCCGCATCGGCCCGTGCGGTGGGCGCGGTGTCGGACGGCGTGGTGGTGGGCAGCGCCCTGGTGTCATTGATTCAGGAACACGGTGGCGCCCCGGAGACCCTGCCGGCCCGCCTGCAGTCGGCGCTTGCTGACATGCGCGCGGCGCTGGATTCCCTATGATGCTGCGTTGAGACCTGCGGTCCCGTAGCCCCGTACCGAATGGAACCTTCCCCATGAGCTGGCTCGACAAACTGACGTCCTCCAAGCTGAACTCACCGGCCAGCCGCAAGCGCAATGTGCCGGAAGGCCTGTGGACCAAGTGCAACAGCTGCCAGTCGGTGCTCTACCGCGCCGAGCTGGAACGCACGCTTGAGGTGTGCCCCAAGTGTGGCGCGCACCGCCCGATCACCGCCCGTCGCCGGCTCGATCAGTTCCTCGATGCCGAACCGCGCGAGGAGATCGGCCTGAAGGTGATGCCGACCGACCCGCTGCGTTTCAAGGACAGTCGCAAGTACCGCGAGCGCCTCAAGGAGGCGCAGGCTCAGACCGGCGAGCAGGATGCCCTGGTGGTGATGCGGGGACAGCTGATCGGTCTGCCGCTGGTGGTGGCTGCCTTCGAGTTCGAATTCATGGGCGGGTCCATGGGGTCGGTGGTGGGCGAAAAGTTCGTGCAGGGCGTGCAGGCCGCGATGGAGCATGGCGTACCGATGATCTGCTTTGCCGCCACCGGTGGCGCGCGCATGCAGGAGTCCCTGTTCTCGCTGCTGCAGATGGCCAAGACCTCGGCCGCACTGGCGCAGCTGTCCGATCGCGGACTGCCGTTCATTTCCGTGCTGACGCATCCCACCATGGGGGGCGTCTCGGCCAGCCTGGCCATGCTGGGGGACGTGAATGTCGCCGAGCCCAAGGCGCTGATCGGCTTTGCCGGCCCCCGTGTGATTGAGCAGACCGTCCGCCAGAAGCTGCCGGAAGGGTTTCAGCGCGCCGAGTTCCTGCTGGAGCATGGCCATATCGACCTGATCATCGACCGTCGTGAAATGCGGGAGCGCCTGCACCGTCTGCTGGCCATGCTCACCCACTTCGCTCCCAGCGTCGCCTGATGACGCCCGGCGGGGCGGGCGGGGCGCCCGCAGCGGACGCCTCGCTTGACGCGTGGCTGGACTGGCAGACCCGCCAGCATGCGCGGCCGATCGACATGGGCCTGCCCCGGGTCACCGCCGTTGCGGACCGGCTCGGACTGCGTCGCGACCCGCCACTGACCCTCACCATCGCCGGCACCAACGGCAAGGGCGCCGCCACCACCTTGGCGGCCGACATTCTGTGTCGGGCCGGCTATCGCGTGGGCCGCTACACCTCGCCGCATCTGCGTCGCTACAACGAGCGGGTCAACGTGGCGGGCGAAGATGTCGACGACGCTCTGCTGCGGGACGCCTTTGTCGCCATCGAGCGGGTGCGCGATGCGGTGCCGCTGACCTACTTCGAGTTCGGCACGCTGGCCGCGCTCTGGTGTTTCCGCCAGTGTGGCTGTGAGGTTCAGGTGCTGGAAGTGGGGCTGGGGGGGCGTCTCGACGCGGTCAACCTGCTCGACGCCGACGCTGCCCTGGTGACCAGCATCGGGCTGGATCACGGCGATTGGCTGGGTCACAGCCTGGCCGCGGTGGCCCGCGAGAAGGCCGGCGTGTTCCGTCCCGGACGTCCCGCCATCTGGGCGGATCCGACGGTGCCGGAAGGTGTCGAGGACGCGCTGACCGAGGCTGGCGTCACGCTCTGTCGGCTGGGGCGTGACTATCGGATCGCTGACCTGCCCGCAGGGTGGCAGATGACCGGCGCGCAGGGCGCACGTGACTGGCCACCACCCGGATTGCCGGGCGCGCATGCAGTCCGCAACGCGGCCGGGGTGATCGCGATGCTGACGGCCCTGTCCGACCGTCTTGCCGTGAGCGATGCCGACATCGCGGCGGCCCTGCGGGCCTGGCAACTGCCGGGGCGCTGCGAGCGGCGCGGGCATGTGCTGCTGGATGTCGCCCACAACGTCGAGGCGGCACGCTCGCTGGTGCCGATCCTGCGGGCGCTGCCGGCGCCGGTGACCGTGGTTCTGGGCATGCTCGACGACAAGCCGGTCGAAGGCGTTGCCGCCGCGCTGGCGGAGGTGGTGACCGCCGCGCACCTGGTGGACCTGCCACCGCCCCGGGGCCTGTCGGCAGCCGCCCTGCGGGCACGGGTGGCGCCCCGCCTGCCGGTGCAGGGCGAGCATGCGACCATAGCGGCCGCACTGGCCGCCTGCGGGACCGCGGGGACCGTGCTGGTCTGCGGATCGTTCCTCACTGTCACCGCCGCTCTGGAGGTCCTGGATGGATGAAAGGCTGAAGCGCCGGCTGGTCGGCGGCCTGTTGCTGATCGGCGTGGCCTGGGTGCTGGCCGCCCTGCTGCCGCCGCCAGCGCCGCCCGGGGCCCGGCAGGGGGAAACCGTGGTGTTCGACCTGCGGCAGCCGGACGCCCCGCCGCTGACCCCCACGCCGACGAGCCCGCCGGAGACCGAGCCGGTCGCGCCCGTCGAGGACGACAGCGAGGCCGGCGAGTGGCCGCAGCCGGCCGCCAGTGAGGATGCGCCAGCCGTCACCCCGGCGCCGACGGCGCGGCCGTCGGTCCGGCCGACGCCTGCGCCGACGCCGTCGCCCTCCCGGGCGCCGGTCACGCCGACGCCTGCGGCGGCTCAGGCCGGCAGCTGGTGGGTGCAGGTGGGTGCCTACAGCGCGCGGGAAGGCGCAGAGCAGGTGCGCGAAACCCTGCGTGTGGCCGATCTGCCGGCGCGGGTGGAGAGTGCCACGGTCAACGGGCGCACCATCCATCGTGTGCGGATCGGGCCGTACAGCGGTCAGGGGCAGGCGGAATCCGCCCAGGCCCGTTCGGTGTTGCTGGGATATGCCAATGCCGCCGTCATTGCCCCCTGATCGGCCGCGCTGGGTGATAAACTTGCGCGCTCTTTCGGCAGCTTCGGGCGCATGAACTGGGTCGACTACGTCATCCTCGCCACGCTGGTCCTTTCCACACTGGCAGGCGTGATCCGGGGCATTACCCGCGAAGTGCTCGGGCTGGGCACCTGGATTCTGGCCTTCGTCATCGCCTTTCTGGTGGCGCCGCCGGTTGCGGGCTGGTTGCAGCGCTGGGTCGAGGACCCGGCATTGCGCCTGCTGCTGGGCTATGGCGGGGTGTTCCTGATGACCCTGGCGCTGGGCGCCATCGTCACCTCCATTCTCGCCAGCTGGATCCGCGGCTCTCACCTGTCGGGTGCGGATCGCAGCCTGGGAGGTGGCTTCGGCCTGCTGCGCGCGGTATTGATGATCGGCGCCGCCGCCTTGCTCAGCGACCTTGCCGAAGCGCGTGAAGCGCGGTGGTGGACGGAGTCGCAGCTGATCGACAAATTTGATGCCGTCGGAGACGCCATTGGCGCGCTTCTGCCGGAAAGCTGGCTTGATGCCCTGCGCCCGGAAGTGGTTTCCGGTGCGCAGATGGAAAACTGACGAGGCTCTCGCATGTGTGGAATCGCCGGAATCGTGTCCCAGTCCTCGGCCGTCAACCAGGAGCTGTTTGACGCGCTGACCATGCTGCAGCACCGGGGTCAGGATGCCGCGGGCATCATCACCAACGACAGCAATCGCCTGTACCTGCGCAAGGAGAACGGGCTGGTGCGCGACGTCTTCAACAAGGACGAGCACATGCGCACCCTGCTGGGGCAGATGGGCGTGGCGCACGTGCGCTATCCCACCGCCGGGTGCTCCACCAGCGCCGAGGCGCAGCCGTTCTACACCAACACCCCGTTCGGCATTTCGCTGTCCCACAACGGCAACCTCACCAACTCCGACGACCTCAAGCAGGAGCTGTTTGCCGAGGACCGCCGCCACCTCAATACCGATTCCGACTCGGAGGTGCTGCTCAACGTCTTCGCCCACGAGCTGATGATGCGCAACACCCTGCGTCTGACGGCGGAAGACGTGTTCGCAGCGGTATCCGGGGTGCACCGGCGCTGTCGCGGCGCCTATGCCGTGGTGGCCATGATCACCGGCTACGGGCTGGTGGGCTTCCGCGACCCCTTCGGCATCCGTCCGGTGGTGTACGGCAAGCGTGAGACGGCGGTCGGGGTGGACTACCTGATTGCATCGGAATCGGTGGCGCTGGACGCGCTCGGCTACGAGCTGCTGGGTGATATCGCCCCCGGCGAAGCCATCTACATCACCCAGGAGGGGGTCATCAGCCGCCGCCAGTGCGCGGTGAATCCGGTGTACTCGCCCTGCATTTTCGAGCACGTCTACCTGGCGCGGCCCGACTCCGTGATGGATGACGTCTACGTCTACAAGGCGCGCCTGCGGATGGGCATCAAACTGGCCGAGAAGATCCTGCGGACGTGGCCGGACCACGATATCGATGTGGTCATCCCCATTCCCGACACCTCGCGCGTGGCCGGCGCCGAACTGGCGGCGCGGCTGGGCGTGAATTACCGCGAAGGTTTCATCAAGAACCGCTACATCGGTCGCACCTTTATCATGCCGGGGCAGGCGCAGCGCAAGAAGAGCGTGCGGCAGAAGCTCAACCCGGTGGACATCGAGTTCAAGGGCAAGAACGTGCTGCTGGTGGACGACTCCATCGTGCGCGGCACCACCAGTCAGGAAATCATCCAGATGGCCCGCGATGCCGGTGCGCGCAAGGTGTACTTCGCCTCGGCGGCGCCGCCGGTGCGCTACCCCAACGTCTACGGCATCGACATGCCCACCGCGTCCGAACTGGTGGCCCACGGCCGCACTGAAACCGAGCTGGAAGCCGTGCTCGGCGCCGACCGCCTGATCTTCCAGGACCTCGAGGACCTGATCGAGGCGGTCAAGCACAAGAGCTCCAAGATTCAGCGTTTCGATACCTCGGTGTTCACGGGGGAGTACATCACCCAGGACATCACCAGCGAGTACCTGAACCAGCTGGAACTGTTCCGTTCCGACGCCGCCAAGCACAAGCGCACCCAGGCCGCGACCTCGGTGATCGAGATCCAGAACGCTTGAGCCGTGCCGGCATTTCAGCGTAAGGTTCGCGCTCGCGCCGATTTGAGCCAGCTTGCGGGCGCGTTATAAATGCCGCTAAACGTGTGATGAAAAGCCCGTTTGAGCACGCAGCTGCTGGCGGGCTTTTTCGTTGTGGAGCGTACTGTCATGACCTTGCCGTTCGACCCTGACTGGTCCCCCGCGACGCTGGGGGTTCGCGCGGGAGAGCCGCGTGCCGCCCAGCGTGAGCATTCCGCTGCGGTGCAGCTCACCTCCAGCTACACCTTCGAGAGTGCCGCGCAGGCCGCGAAAGTGTTTGCCGGTGAAGAACCCGGTTGCGTCTACTCGCGCTTTACCAATGCCACCGTGCAGGCCTTCGAGCAGCGGCTGGCGGCGATGGAGGGCGGCGAGCGCTGTGTGGCCACCGCCAGCGGCATGTCCGCCATCCTCACCCTGTGTCTGGCACTGCTCAAGACCGGCGATCACCTGCTCACCTCGCGGGGGCTGTTCGGCTCCACCATCCAGGTGTTCGACAACTGGCTGAGCCGTTACGGCATTCAGGTGAGCTACGTCGACATGACCGACCTGGCCGACTGGGAAGCCGGTTTCCGTGACAACACCCGGCTGGTGTTCGTGGAGACGCCGTCGAACCCGCTGGTGGAGCTGGTGGACATTGCCGGGCTGGCCTCCCTGTGCCGTGCCCGCGGTGTGCCGCTGGCGGTGGACAACTGTTTTCTCACCCCGGTGCTGCAGCGTCCGCTGGAACTGGGTGCGGACTTCATCATCCACTCCGCCACCAAGTACATCGACGGCCAGGGACGGGTGCTGGGCGGCGCCATCATCGGCGACGCCGAGCGGGTGGGGAAGGAAGTCTTTTCCTTCATGCGCAATTGCGGACCCTGTCTGAGCCCCTTCAACGCCTGGGTCTTTCTCAAAGGCCTGGAAACCCTGAAGGTGCGGATGGAGGCACACAACCGTCATGCGCAGGCGGTGGCCGAATGGCTGCAGGCGCAGCCGGGTGTCGAGCGGGTGTACTTCCCGGGGCTTGAAAGCCATCCGCAGTTCGCGCTGGCCCGGGAGCAGCAGCGCGGTCCCGGCGGCATCGTCAGCTTTGACGTGCGCGGTGGCCGTGACGCCGCCTGGAAGCTGATCGACGCCACCCGCTTGTGCTCGATCACCGCCAACCTCGGCGATGCCCGCACCACCATCACCCACCCGGCATCGACCACGCACGGCCGCATTTCGCCGCAGGCGCGGGCGGCGGCGGGTATCGGCGAGGGGCTGGTCCGGCTGTCGGTGGGCCTGGAAGACCCCGACGATCTGATCGCCGATCTGGCGCAGGCCCTGGGCGGATGATCAGTGCGGTGTGGGCGGCGCTGACCGCCCGCGCACCCGAGGACAAATGCGCCCGGGTCGCCGCGCTGGCGGAGCCGGATGACGGCTTCGACCCGTCCGCTGCATCGCTCGACTGGTCGCAGGTGCCGGGGCGGCCGGCAACCCCGGCGCTGGTCGCGCCGCGTGACGTGCCGCGTCGCGGCCTCGGCAGTCGCGAAGGGCGGGGCGCCCTGGTGCATGCGGTGGCCCACATCGAGTTCAACGCCATCAACCTGGCGCTGGATGCCATGCTGCGGTTTCCCGGCCTGCCCACCGCCTACTACCGCGACTGGCTGAGCGTGGCGCGTGACGAGGCCCGACACTTCCAGATGCTGTGCCAACGCCTGGCTGAACTGGGCTTTCGCTACGGCGACTTCCCGGCCCACAACGGCCTGTGGGAAGCCGCCGAGAAGACCGCCCACGACCCGCTGGTGCGGATGGCCTGCGTGCCGCGGGTGCTGGAAGCGCGGGGGCTGGACGTGACGCCCGGCATGATCGAGCGGCTCCAGCACGCGGGCGATACCGACACCATCGCCTGCCTCGACATCATCCTCCGCGAAGAAGTGCGCCACGTCGCCATCGGCAGCCACTGGTACCGCTGGCTGTGCGACCAGCGCGGCCTCGATGCCGATACCCTGTTCCCGCAGTTGCTGGCCGAGCAGGGCATGGAGGTGCATCCGCCGTTCAACTTCAGTGCCCGTGCGGAAGCGGGGTTCAGCCCCGCAGAGCTGTCGCGGCTGGAGGGCTAGTCACCCGGTTTTCGCGACGTCCTGCGGTGGCGTCTCCGCCGGCGTGCCCACCACCCGCGTCACCTGCTCGCGTTCGTTGCGCAGCGGCACCAGTTGCGCCAGCCGCGGAAAGTGCCGCAGCAGGTGGTAGGCCACCCAGCGCCACAGGTGCCACAGCGGGCCGCGACGTTTGACGTCCTCGCGGGTGACGCGGCGGCAGTGTTCCTCCAGCAGGTGCTCCAGGCGCCCGCGCAGCTCGGCGGCGAAGGCGGCGTCCTGCACGAACACGTTGGCCTCCAGGTTCAGCGACAGGCTGAAGGGGTCGAGATTGCTGGAACCGACGGTGGCCCATTCGTCGTCCATCACCGCCACCTTGGCGTGGGCGGGGCGCTCCATGTATTCCCAGACTTCCACACCGATCTTCAACAGGTAGTCGTACAGCGTGGAGCCGGCGAACTTCACATAGTCCTTGTCCGGCTCGCCCTGCAAAATCAGCCGAACCCGGGCGCCACGCTCCACCGCCTGGCGCATGGCGCGCAGGAAGCGGTAGCCGGGAAAGAAGTAGGCGTTCAGCAGAATGATGTCGCGCCGCGCCTTGCGCAGGCCGAGCCGGTACATGGCCTCGATGGCGCTGCGATGGTTGTGGTCATCGCGGGCGACAAACAGCACCTGGGCGCCGGCGCCGGGGCGGTTCCAGCCGCGGGGCAGACGTCGCAGCAGACCCCGCAGGCTGCGCCGCCCCTTGGGGGCGTCGCCGATGGCATCGCAGCAGAAGCAGTCGATGTCGGCGACTGCGGGGCCGCGGATCTTCACCGCGTAATCCTGCTTGGACTTGGCGCCGAAGCTGCGCAGGTGCTCGCCGGAATAGTTGATGCCGCCGACGAACGCCACCTCGCCATCCACCACCACCAGCTTGCGGTGCAGGCGGCGGAACAGGTTGATCTGGTAGCCCAGCATCGGTGGCAACGGCGCGAACACGTGCAGTCGCACGCCGGCATCGGTGAGGCCGTCGACAAAATCACGCCCGAGATCCGCCGATCCGTAGCCGTCGACGGTGACATCCACCTTCACGCCGCGGCCGGCCGCGTTGATCAGCGCGGAGCGCAGCGCCTGGCCCACCTCGTCATCAAACCAGATGAAGGTTTCCAGCATCACATAGTCTTTTGCCGCCTCGATGGCCTCGAACACGGCGGGGAAGAAGGCCTCACCGTTTTCCAGCAACGTGAGTTCGTTGCCCTGCGTCCATTGCCGCTCGCTCATCGTTCGATCTCCAGTCGCAGCGGCGCGTGGTCGGACAGCTTGGTCCACGGCGCGGTGTTGAGCACCACCGGGCCGCTGGCCTGCAGGTTACGCACATAGAGCCGGTCCAGCCGCATCACCGGCCAGCGGACCGGAAAGGTACGCGCGGCACGGCCATAGGCGGTGATGAACACTTCCTCCAGCCCGGCGCAGTCGGCCAGCAGGCCATGGGCGTTCTCGCGCCAGTCATTGAAATCACCGCCCACCAGCAGGGGCGCGTCGGCCGGCACTTCGTTGGCGATCAGGTCACACAGCATCTGCAACTGCAGCTTTCGATGGCGCTCGAACAGCCCCAGGTGGGCGCAGATGACGTGCAGTGGCTGCGGCCAGCCCGGCACCGCCAGCACCGAGTGCAGCAGGCCACGCTTTTCCTGCGTGTGCGTCGACACGTCGTGGTTCTGGTGATGCGTGATCGGGTACTTCGACAACAGCGCATTGCCGTGATGCCCCGCCGGATACACCGCATTGCGGCCATAGGCATAGGCCGACCACAGGGTATCGGCGAGGAACTCGTACTGGCTGTGATCGGGCCAGTGCTCCCAGCGGGTGGAGTGCTCGCGGTGCTCGCCCAGCACCTCCTGCAGCAGCACCACATCGGCCGCTTCAGTGCGAATGGCTTCGCGCAGTTCATGCAGCACGAAGCGCCGGTTGAGCACCGAAAAACCCTTGTGCATGTTGAGCGTGAGAATGCGGATGATCAGTCTCCTTGCGTGGGGGTTGAAAGGGCGGCCGACAGGCGCCGCTTGAGCCACCAGGCCAACACCGCGTACAGCGCCACGATACCGACCAGCACCAGCACGCCCTGCACATCCGGGTTGGCCCACACGTCCTTCAACTGCACGCCAATCAGGCCCATCGCCACCAGGCTGGGCAGCACACCCAGCACCGTACCGACCGCAAACACGATGACACCAATGCCGCTGGCCCCCACCGCGAAGTTGACGACCGGGTAGGGCGCCACCGGCACCATGCGCAGCAGGATCATGCCCGGCAGGCCGCTGTCGCGCACCACGCCCAACACCCGCTTGAGACGCGGGTTGGACTGCCGCCGTAGCCAGCCCTGGCCAATCCCGCGACCCAGCAGCAAGGCCGCGACCCCCGCGATCAGCAGGCCGTACAGCGACGTGGCCACGCCCATCAACGGCCCCAGCATCAGGATCAAGGCGAGGTTGAGGGCAATGGCGGGAAACATCGTTGCGCTGGCGGCCAGATAGGCCGCTGCAATCGTCAGCGGTGCCCAGGGCGAATCAACGACCGCTTCGAGATACCCGGCCAGCACTTCGGGCTCCGTCAGCTCGCCCAGCGGCGAGAACCGCCACAGGCCGGCCAGCGCCATCAGCACCAGCACCACAAGCACCCACGGCAACCATCGGCGGTAGGCAGGGGTGGCGTTCGTCACGTCCGGTCACTCCTGTCGTCAAACCCCGGCATCGGTGAGCGGGCGGGGTGTGTTGGATTGGTTTTGTGCTGCAGATGATGGGTGATGAGGGGTGAATCGTGCCTGAACTCGGCAAGAAGGGGGCAGGATCAGCGCTTGCTCGACGGCGCGCAATGGGGCATAAAACAATCATCGCAATACGAAGGACCGCCGGGATGCTGGTCTTGATACGGCAAAAGGATGTGGAGGGCGCGCCCAAGCGGTGTGGTGCCCTGCGTGTTGGCCGCACACTGATCTCAACACGACTCGACCAGCCGGAGCCCGGTGGGCGGAGATTGCCTTGGGCGATAGAGAGGCGCGAGTACCGAGAGCAGCCTGCGCCCGAACTTGCCTCTTCGTTCAGCGGCTGCCGACGAGCGGGTGATTGAATGCTCGAAATGACGCGGTCAAGCGACTACGGGGTGAGTGCAGCCACGATCGTGCAAGTTGCTGAAAAATTGAGGAAGGTTTGTGTTCGGGCCCGGTGGCGGCACGGAGTTATGAAGCGCGCGGCGATATTCAATCATGCGACGTGCGGCCTAATCACTGTTAGCTGCCTTTGAAACCTAATACAAAAATCCAATGTTGAGGAGACATGGCGTGAGCATGAAACTTGAAGAGTTCCTTCGGAGTCATTGCAATCTCGAAGACTGGCATCCAACTGCGAGCCAGCTTTCGGCAATTGAGAACGAAATTCTTAACTCGATGAGATCGGGTAAGACGCTTTCCAGAACCGACTGCCAAAATATTGTAGTAAGGCATTGCGGTTCCGTCCGTATGCTCCTACTGAAGGGAGTAGATAATTCTGATCTCAACACCTTGCTACTCCAGGCCATACAGCAAAGTGGGAAGTAGTGACCAACGAACAGGCCGTTGCGGATGCAACGAATAAAATTCAGGACTTAAAAAGCCAGTACATGATCGCTCTGTCCCCCTTGGCCGGTGGAAAGGTAGCGCTTACTAGGGAGTTGCTTTTGGATTGCCAACAAGCCGGGGGTCGGTACTTTGCTTTTGTCGAAGCCTTCGTAGGCGATAGCGGTCTGCTCGGGGCTCATGCGAATGGGCTGTGGGTAACTGGGTTCGCTGAAACTTGCCAATCCGTTCTCGAATCGTACGTATTGCACATCACACTGCTCCGTCAACACAGCAGCGAGTTGGGTGTGGCCATAGCGGATCCTAGCCCCTGCGCGAATGCAAACATGCAGCGGATGGTTCGTGAATATTTGCCAGGTGCTGCGTGGAAAGCTCTGGAGAAGAAATTTGCGTCCAACAAACTCCCCATCGAAGGTTTCAGAATGACCGCAGCCCCCGACAAGGTGCCAGTTCCAAAGTGGCAGCTAGTAACCAGCGTTGCAATTGGCTGTGTCTGCTTGGTTGCGGTAGTCATTTTGGCTGTCGTGGAACCCAACCCGACCAGATTTCAGGAATTTGTGTTTCGCGGCTTACTAGCAACAGCGTTGGCGTCGATTGTTGCAATCGTTCCTGGATTTATAAACCTGAAAGTTCAGGCTCGTGGTCCGGGCTCATACTTTGCCCTGGTGGCGGGAGGAGCTCTCGCCATCTTTGTGCTCATTTGGATGGTAAATCCTCCACCATTGAAGGAAGGGGCGAAAGAGAATGCGTCTGAGCAGGTCGGCAGCTAACAAATCGCTGCAGGTGACGTTTGACCCGCCACCCATTTTTGCTGCCGCGAAAGCGGGCGTCGCCTCAAACGCACCTGAGCCCAGGTGTTAGCTGTTAGCTGCTATTAAGAGAACTGAAACTATGTTGCTGTTTCTCGAATATCTGAAGGTTCTACTCAGTCCGCAAATGGTTGTCGGAACTGTTCTTATTATTTTATTCGTGCTATTTCGAATCGAAATACGGTCATTGCTTTCTCGCATCGCAAGTATCCGGTGGGGGCAAGCCGAGATATCCGCACCGCAACCTCCATCTGAAGATGGAAGCGCATCGATAAAATCTACAAACGAAAACTTACCAATAACAACTCCACCGGAACTTCCAGAAGGATTGAATGTATCACCTGAGGATGCTGAACGATTTAGGCAAGCAATGTTGGCGGAGCGTTCCCGAGCGCATTTTTGGGAATACCGCTATTTGAATCACTTTTTTGTTATGGCCACTCAGCGCGTACTTGATTGGCTGAGATCGCTACCTAATGCTACAACATTTACAGCTTACGATGCTCTGTGGCAACCACTCATCGCCACAGCCGAACAAAGAAGAACAATTATTCAAGTCTTGGAAGAGCATAGCCTTATCATTATGCACGGTGACTTAATCCAAGTAACGCCAAAAGGTCATGAATATGCGCAGTGGCGAGGTCCTTTACCTCAAAGTGCACCAGAGCAACGCAGCTAACCAAGCCAGGCACGGCGACGGCTTTTTCGTTGTGGCTTCGCCTCCACTACAAAGCCGCGCGTGCTGGCGGCGTTAGAAATCACAGGAGACAGTCGTGAGCACTTCTAAAACCGCCTACCGCATAAAGGTCACCACTCCGGAAGGAAGTGTGTATCTGATCTGCGTGTCCTATCCGCTGGACTCGCGGCCAAGCAACATCGGCCTCGATTTTTACGAGCTGTTGTGGCCCTCAGGACTGCCTCCTTGCTCTATCCCATACGATAAGCAAGCAACATTCAAAGAAGAGTTGCGCGCAATACACCGGGCATCTTGCACGCGCCACATTGATGAAGAAGCGGAAGACCAATTTATAGTCAAACAGGTTCGGGGCGTTTATGGCTCCAATGCTCCCGTTTCCATGTCGGTTGTTGATCAGTTAATGCAGACGTATGATTTCTAACCATCGCATCCAGCCGACGTGTCTTCCTTCGCTTCACTGCGGCAAATCCACGGCTGATGCGGGGCGTTATAAGCAAGGAGTTCTATTTGAGCATCAGCGATAAATTCTCCAGTTTTTGCACCGCTTTACGTATGAGCGATACGACTGTGTCGGACATCCGCTATAGAGCAAAGCAGATTACTAAGAGAGTTAATTCTGACTTCAGAGGAATCGACTCTGATACGAGATACAGTCTATTTGTAGGTTCTTATGGTAGAGGGACGGATATCCATGTCAGCGACATAGATATGATTGTCGAGCTCCCATATTCTGAGTATGAGAAATATGACAAATACAACGGTAATGGGCAATCTGCGCTTATACAGGCAGTAAAAGATTCGATAAAGAAAACTTACTCCACCACTCATGTGAGTGGAGACGGGCAAGTAGTAAAGCTAAATTTCCAGGATGGAATATGCTACGAAATTGTCCCTGGGTTTATCAACAAAGATGGCTCAAGTTATACCTACCCAGATAGCAACAATGGAGGTTCGTGGAGGGCAACCAAACCCCGCGAAGAAATATCAGAGATCACTAGCGCGAATAATCTATGGAACAAAAACCTTAAGCGGTTATGCCGCATGGCGCGATCATGGAAAGACACTTGGGATGTCCCGATGGGGGGGCTACTGATCGATACGCTAGCGTACAACTTTCTGAAGCAATGGGAATATAAGGATAAGTCCTATGTTTACTATGATTGGATGACACGGGATTTTTTTGAATATCTGAAGAACCAGGATCCGGACAAAAATTACTGGCTTGCACCGGGGAGCTCCCAATACGTATGGCGAAAAGGGGCTTTCGAATATAAAGCGCTTCGTTGCTATAATATTGCTAATGAAGCAATAAAGTACGAAACAGATGAGATGCCTTATTCGGCAAACAAAAAATGGCGAGAAATATATGGAACAAAGTTCCCTGCCTAATGCACTAGAAGAGCAAATAAGAGAGTGTTTCGGCCGCGTTGCTTGGTCACACAAAACACATGAAAAATGCTCTGACATATTAAATATACGGCTAAACCGGATAAAGTTCTGGCAGATCATTTTATCGGCAATAACAACAACCGGCATTATGATCTCCGTGTTTGGTGAGTCAAAGGAAATAGGCGTCCTGTCGGCTGTACTCTCATTCTTTCTTACCGTCTTAAACACGTATGTGAAGCAATATGATCTCGGTGGCTTAGCACAAAAACATGCTGATGCAGCAGTGGAGTTATGGGACATGAGAGAGAGCTATCTCTCTCTTTTAACAGACATAAGATCTGGCCAAGTAGAGGGCGATAAAATTAGAGAGCACAGAGATGCTCTACAGGAAAAACTATTAGAAATATATCGAGGCTCTCCAAGAACTATTGCCAAAGCCTACAAAGAAGCGACGAAAGCACTGAAGAAACTAGAAGAGCTTACTTTTAGCGATGAAGAAATAGACGCTATTTTGCCAAAGGCGCTTCGCAAGACATCAAGGCATGGCTTGTAACAAGGCGCTGTTGCCGGACTGGTTTTCCGCCGCGCTCCAAACCAGCCGCAAAGCGCGGCGTTATACATTAAGGTGACACTCGATGTTCAGTAAACTCAAAGAAGCCCTGATTGGTTCGAAGTCAAAGGCGACAGTAGCCCCGTCAACTGAGGAAACAAAACAAACGCGCTACACAGCCCGAGATGGTGAACTGACGCAGACAGATGAAGCCTTTGCGGCCTGGAACACGCGGGACCTTGGAAAAATGCGCGCGGCTTTGGAAACGAAAACAAATTTGGTCGATCGACATTTCCTCCTTATGACGATCGTAGATGAGACCTACAAACTAAGAAAAGAGGACCAAGGGGCAAAGGACCTTTGCGCGGAGATCGCTGAACAGCATATCAAAGAGCTTCCCGCTATCAAGCCAGCTTTAATGAGAAGTCTTAATGGAATTTTGCCTCGTGTAACGACGTTTCAGAAATACGCAACGTTTTTGGCAGAACAAGGCGCATACAGAAGGGCCATAGAGGTCTGTGAAGTCGCGCTTGCCCATGGACTCCATGATGGCACGAAAGGTGGTTTTGAGGCCCGAATTGAGAAAATTAAGAAGAAAGCTGGCATCGGAGATGCATAACAAGTCGCTCAAGTTCGTTCCGGCCTTCGGCTTCCACCGGACGCGGCAAAGCCGCGCTGATTGGCTTCAACGTTACGTGAACTGTCCCCGGTAGCGGGTTTTGCAAATGATCCCAAGGACACGTAAGATCCGGCTTCGGTTCAGGAGGAACAATGAAGCGAGTAATCAGTTTTGCCATACTATTGGCATCGCTTTCGGCCACCGCAGCAGATGGACCTGCCGACATCGAACGCCGCGCCTCTGTGGCTCTTTCGAAATTTCAGACGCTGAACCGATTGGGTCTGGACTGCGACGCACGTCTGCAGGTCGAAGGACTACCAAGTTGGGACTCTGACGCTTGTGCCAAGTATAGGCGCAACATAACCGGTGAGTACTTTCAAGCTCTAAAAAGCGAGTGCCTTGCACTCTCAGATTGGTACGAATCAACTCGCGCGAGTATCCAGTCTGGAATTGTTGGACCTGATTCCCCCGATGCTGCAGCCATTGTTCGCGCCATGCGTGGCGTTCAGGCTGCATGCCATCCGGACAGCATGGCCGAGCACCGATATCTCACGGCGCCAATGGACACTGTCGACGCTCTGAAGAGCTTGGAGTGACCGGTTTTAATTTCGCGTACCTTAGTACGGGCGCGCCGAATCAAGTGTCTACTGAGCAGGCAATCCTGAGCCGCTGTCTGCTTATTGGGAATGGCTCAATTATTCCGACAGTAAGGGGAAGGCTATGGCGTTGATCAAATGCCCGGATTGCACGAAAGATGTTTCTTCGAGCGCAACGTCGTGCATTCACTGCGGCGCACCGCTCGCGGCGAGGAATGCCCACGATGATCGCAGGGATGGGAAGCGCGTCACAACGCAGATGACGTCCAAATCTCTAAAAGCTCAGCAGCTTATTTCGACACTTATGCTCGTTGGAGGCACTGCCGTATCTTGCACTGCAGCTTCCGAGGGCGGAAGTCAGCCCACGGTTGCTCCGCTGGTTGCACTTGTCGGATTGCTATGGCTTCTCGTCACACGCTTCCGAATTTGGTGGAACCATCACTGAACTGAAATCACTGCATAATTTATTTAAGGGAGCCGCGTTCGATGTTTAATAAAATATTAGCGATAGCAATCATTTTCTTTGTGGCGGGATGCGCGATGCAGCCATTTTCTCCTGTGGAGACTGCGGAGGTAGTCGATGTTCCTAATATGAAGCAACAAGAAATATATAACAAGGCAAGGCAGTGGTTTTCTGAATACTTTGTTTCTGGTGAGTCTGTTATTGATTACGAGAGCGTTGAAACTGGGACCATTATCGGTAACGGTATCGCCCTGATTGGTTCAGATCCTTTTGGAATAATTCAATACAAAATCCACTACAATTTACGAATTGACACTAAAGACGGAAGGTTCCGCACGAACACTAAAATTATAAAACATACAAATACAGATAGCAGCAGCACGTATACTGCGAACATGGTTACTGAGGAAAGAAGCGCTAAGGCATTGGAGCATGTCAACGCTTTAGTTGCGGACATTGCGAGGTATGTAGGGGACGTTTCGCATGATGAGAATTGGTAAAGCGTTAATGGGGCGTTCCTTTAACTCCAGTTTTGCCGGAACAATAGGGGGCGAACTGAGCTATCCGCCACATCGGTTCGATCTAATGAAGCTCGACTGCAAGGTGCGCATCGACCGTCGAATGTAAGCGGCACTCGGAGAAAGGACATGGACATCCTGCTGTTGGTGATTTTGATGGTTATAGCGGTCGCCATCCTCGCGTTTGCAAAGGGCGGGGTCGGCGCCATCGCGTATCCCTATCAGCGATCCAAGTACCTGTTGTCGAACGCGGAACGGTCCTTCTACGGGGTGCTGGTACAGGCCATTGGTGACTCGGCTGTGGTCTTCACCAAGGTGCGGGTTGCCGATGTGATCGCGCCGCAGAAGGGGCTTGGGCGTTCCGCTTGGCAGAGGGCATTTAACGCGATCTCGGCGAAGCACTTCGATTTCGTTGTCTGTGCCCCTGATGACTTGTCGGTCAGGCTGGTGGTTGAGCTGGATGATGCGAGTCACGGGTCATCCAAGGCGCAAAAGCGGGATGCCTTGCTCAACGGAGCGTGCCAGTCAGCCGGATTGCCCCTGCTGCGCATCCGGGCGGCAAGGTCGTATTCCCTCGCCGAGCTGCGACAGCAAGTCACCGATGCCATCACGCCACGGCCGGAGGTGCCCGCGAGCAATAATGGGCAGAGCCCAAGTCTGTAGGGATTACTCCTCCGTGTTTGACATGTCCACGATCTTCCTTGTCGCCGGGACATTCTTGCTTGCAGGCGCCGTCAAGGGCGTGATCGGCTTGGGCCTTCCGACCGTCAGCTTGGCGTTGCTGACCGTCGCGCTGGACCTTCCGACAGCAATGACCCTGTTGCTCGTGCCGTCGTTTGTCACGAACCTTTGGCAATCCGCAGTTGGTGGCAATGCAAGGATCATTCTCGTTCGCCTCTGGCCGTTTCTCCTGATGGCCACGCTCACTGTGTGGGTTGGGGTGATGGCGCTGACGCGCTTGAATACTTCATTGCTGACGGCCCTTCTGGGCATGCTGCTTGTCACGTACGCTGTAGTGAACCTCGGGGGTATCCGGTTGGCGATTCCTGTCCGCCATGAGGCATGGGCCGGGCCCTTGATCGGAACGGCTAATGGCGTACTCACGGGAATGACAGGGTCGTTCGTTGTCCCGGGCGTGATGTTCCTGCAGGCAATCGGGCTTTCCCGCGATGTCCTGATTCAGGCCATGGGTATGCTGTTTACGGCCTCCACACTGGCTTTGGGCCTGGCGTTGCAACAGTCGAGAATACTGAACGCCGAGCAGGCGCTCCTGTCCGCCGGCGCGGTTCTTCCGGCGATCATCGGTATGGTGGCCGGTCAAGTTCTCCGCAAGCGGCTTTCCGAGCAGCGGTTCCGTACGGTGTTTTTCGTGGCGTTGCTGCTGCTCGGCGCGTACATCATTGCAAATGCGGTGCGAACGCTTCAGTAGCCGTATACCCATGCCTTGCAGCGGACGCGCTGAAACTCACGGCTGAAAAATAAGAGACACACCACGACTATTTGTTCGGCTGCCCATCGATGTAATGACCCAGCGGTTTCTGCACAGGTTAGGCCGCTAAAGCAAACGCCTCAGCGGGTGTTTTCATCCCCAGCGCCTGGTGGGGTCGCCGATGGTTGTA
>ERZ1023282.21-NODE-21-length-132160-cov-9.549056_pt1 | contig 132160 bp, 105 predicted proteins | sample MGYA00521262_ERZ1023282 | MGnify/ENA primary metagenome ERZ1023282 (study PRJEB32759, sample SAMN07749867) | skin metagenome | biome: transportation; feature: city; material: polyester macromolecule | host: Homo sapiens | place: Hong Kong:KT line | collected... | reverse complement strand
AGTTCAACGTAACCGCATACGCTGTTTCTGGCGGCGGCGGTGGCGGCTACGGCGGCGGCGGTTCAGGCGCAGCAGCAGCTATTGGCGCACAGACTATTAACGTGTTGGGAGATGGGAGGACCGTAAGCGATGCCTACTCAGTGAGTGCAGGTGTGGTCGCCGGTGGCGGTGGCGGTGGCGGCAGCTTTGTCGCGGCGGACGTCATCAACCCCACCTTCCAGCGCTCAAGCGGGCAGGGCACGGTTCGCGGCGAGTCCCGTGACGGTATTGGCCAGTACGCATTCTGCGTCTCCAAGTAGCGGCTGATCCGGTCCCCGTATCGGCCGGTTAGCCTAAAAATATATAAGCGTGTCGCACGGCGGCGCGGACACCCGGGATTATTTTAGGGTTTATCTCTTGGGTGTTCGCGGTGCCGTGCGGCTTATTTATTGCCCCTTCCCACCACCTTGGGTGGATAAAAATGCATTCTAAGACCAGTGACTTAATTTTCTCTTAAACACCCCAAAAGGTCTTTATAAAGCTAGACTTTACAGTTTAGTAAGTCAACATCACACCGCACTATAAATGCATATATATTCTTAAATATCGGGCTTATGTGGCATACTTATGAAGGAGCGCCGGTCGCATTGCTGCGGCAGTACGGCAGACTCAAGTATTCACTCAGCTACAGTAGTCTAGCCCCATTGCGCCTCTCCCCCATTACGTGGGAGAGGCGCATAAGCGCCGGGTGCTCTCAGCTCAAACACAAGACCAACCCAAGGACTACATCACACATGACACGGGGTATCTCACGCAGAAAACTCGTCGCCGGTGCGGCGTGGGCAGCACCAGCCGTCCTCGCCTCCACCGTCGTATCTGCCTCTGTCGCGATAGCCCCGCTGGCTATGACATCGCGCACGCATTGTGGAGCCTCATCAGCCCTAACCTGGCGGTGCAGCGCATTGTTCCTTGGGGATCATTGTGCACGGTAAACACTCACAACAATTTCAAACACAAGGATATTTTCTATGAGACGAGGCATTTCTCGCCGAGATCTGGTGACCGGAACCGCATGGGCTGCGCCGCTTGTGCTGAGCACCGCCGTTATTCCGGCGTATGCATCATCATCCGCCGACGACGGCCCCTGCCTAGACCCCGATAAAAGCTACGATATTTTTGCCAAGGACGTGCGCGTCGCGGCGGAAAATCGTGCAACCGGTGAAAAAGGCTACGAAGAAATTGTGGTTCCCGACTATGCCTCATATATGCGTTTCGATTTACGCGGCGGCGCGGGCGGTAACCTAGAGGCGCGGTACTCGAAGGCCACAGGGTACAACCGAACCGGCGGTACTGGAGGCGGCGGCGGCTACATTAAGGGAACCGTCAAGGTAACACCCGGGCAGCGCATCAAATTCTATGTTGGGGCTAGCGGCGTCGGATATTATGACCGCCCCGCCAAAGGCGGCGAAGGGTACGGTAACGGCGGTTCATCTGCGGCACTGCCCACCGAACTGGGGTCAGACGTACAGGGTAAACTGAACAGCCACAGCAACAAGGTTACGGTCTATTCGGGCTCCGGTGGCGGTTCTTCGGCAATCGTCATGGTCGATGCGAAAACTTCCCAAGAAACCGTACTCGCCGTTGCCGGAGGCGGTGGAGGCGCGGGCGCACGCGGACTCACACACATCGTTACTTACGCGGGAACCTGGATAACAGACGACCCAGCTTCATATAGGGCCTCTAGTCTACATATTGGTCGGGGCGGTTCCGCAGGCGATGACTATGTGTCCGAAGGTTTGGGGCGCTCGGGAAAGGAACGTTACTACCGGCATTACTATGCCGAAGTTCTAATTCCCTCCGGGTCGAATGGCAGCAGCGCAGCTGGCGGTTCCGGCGGCGACCTCGCCACCGTCACGGGAGACGAAAAGCTGACCTTTTCCTCTACCTCACGAACAGAGATTTACACCGGAAATACCGCAGGCAAATCTGGTGGCTCTGGCCCCAACGGCAACGGGGCTGACGGCGTTGTCGCCTATGGGTACGCACTCAGTACCGTAGGCAACACGAGTGATGGCCGCAATGCTACCGGGTACATTGTTTCCGGCGGCGGTGGCGCGGGCTACGGTGGAGGAGGGTCCGGTTCGGCAGTGGCTGCCGCATCCGAAAATCCCGTGTATATGTATGATGAAGCCGCGTTTGTGGGTGTTGCCTCTGGTGGCGGCGGTGGCGGCGGAAACTTTGTATCTCCCGACGTAATCAATCCCTATATTACCGCTGAAGGCGGGTTAATCTTGCGGGGAGAAATCAGGGACGGCACAATTACGTATTCTTTCTGCCCTTCAGATCCGAATAAGCAGCCCGATCCGGAGCCTACCTCGCCCGAAGATCCAGACTGGATGGCACGGAACTCGTAGCATAGAGGGTACCTACACTAATGTGGGGCGCTCGCATCCTGTTCAGATGCGAGCGCCCCACAGGTGCATTCTGCCTCAATATTTTGGACGGGCCGTTAACCGTTGTTTTACCTAAGATTGCAGGTCTGCGGCTGTATAGTGGGTGGATGCGTATTTGGTCCGCCCACCCGTCCCTTCTTGACCGTCGCGCCCTGATCGCGTGCTGGCGTGAGAGCTTGCTTGCGCAGAAAGTGCTGCGCGGGCTCACCCGAGGGTACACGAATCATCCTCAGCTCATTCGGTTTCGTGCGCATTCTCAGCCGGTAGAGGCTATTGGGTCTTATCTGCATGGGCTCGCCGATGAGGCGCAGCTGCGCGGGTACTCCTTCAACCGTTCGCTAATCGCCGCTGAGCGGGGTAAGAGCCTGGAGCCTATTGCCGTGACCGAGGGCCAGCTTGCCTACGAGCTGAGCTTTCTGGCGCACAAAGTTGCCGGGCGAGATGCCGATTGGGAGCCTATTCTTACCGAGCGTCTCGCGAAATTCACCCAGGTCGGTAAGCCCGCAGTGCACCCCGTGTTCGAGGTAGTCCCCGGTGATATAGAGGCTTGGGAGAAGACCAAGGAGTTCTAGTCGGAGCGCTTTATGCCGAGGCAGGAACCTCTAGCAGCGGAACCCACAGTTCCATCGTGTAGTCTGCCGCCTGCATATCGCCGCGACCGTACACCTCCAAGCCGCCTAACGGGCGGTACTTTGGATGCGACGGGAAGAACTCACGCTCAAAGCTCTCAAAACCTGCCGAAATAGACCGCGAAATCGGCCCGGTAACCTCAACCACCGCGTAGGTGCTTGCGGGAAGGTCCAGCAGACCCAGCCCAAGTTTATGCGCCGAGGCACGGTCATCAACCAAAATACCGGCCGTGTAGCGCACGAAACCGTCGGTACTGGGTTGGGTGCACACGCCAATGTACTGGGTGACCGCCAGAATATCGAGCATCGCCGGGGATGCCTTCTGATTCAGCTCATCCCACAGCGGCGTGAAATCGTCCCCCAGCTTATACACCTGGGAGACTCCCGCGACCAGCAAAGAACCGTGTTTCTCAATGCGCGCAGGTGAAACCGTCACGGGCGCCTGTACGGAATCACTCATGAGATACCAGCGTGGGCGCTCTGGCGGTCCACCGCGCATTCGGGCACGCAGCGGCGTTTCGCATCATCGGTGGCGCATTCGGGGCACAGGAGCACGAGTTCGCGGCAGCTCTCATTCGAGCAGTTCTCGAACTTATTGGACGGTGCCGAGCAGCGCTCGCACTGGCCGATCGTGACGGTATCCGGGGTGAACTCCATGTGCATGCGCTTGTCGAACACGTAGAGCGAGCCCTCCCACAGGGACTTATCGCCGTACTTTTCGCCGTAGCGCACAATACCGCCGTCTATCTGGTAGATTTCTTTGAATCCGCGGTTTTTCATGAGGGCGGAGAGGATTTCGCATCGAATGCCGCCAGTGCAGTAGGTGACGACGGGCTTATCTTTCAGATCGTCATACTTGCCCGATTCGATCTCGCGAATAAAGTCGTGGGTGGTGCGCACATCGGGCACCACGGCGTTCTTAAACTTACCGATTTTGGCCTCGAATGCGTTACGTCCGTCGAAGAAGACAACTTCATCGCCGCGTTCTTCTACAAGCTTGTTTACCTCTTCGGGTTTGAGGTGCACGCCGCCGCCGACCACGCCGTTTTCGTCTACCTTGAGCTCGTCGGGAGCGCCGAACGCCACGATTTCATCGCGCGCTTTGACCGATAGACGGGGGAAGTCTTCGGCACCGCCCTCAGACCATTTGAATTCCATGTTCTTGAAGCCGGGGTATTGGCGGGTCTCTTTGGTGTACGCTTTAACCGCGCTGATTTCGCCGCCGAGCGTGCCGTTAATGCCGTGTTTGGAAATGAGGATGCGCCCGCGCAAACCGAGCTTCTCGCACAGGGCACGCTGCCAGAGCATGACCGCCACGGGGTCGGTTATGGGGGCAAACTGGTAATACAAGATAATTCGATTCTGAGCCACCCTCCTATTTTACGCTTTCTGGGTACATCGTGTGTGCCGTGGCGGCGGTGCTCGTGCCGTAACATGACCGATAATCCCTGTTCTCCTGCGGGATGCGCTCGCGATGATGGGGTGCATGTGGTGTCTTCACCATGAGGTATGTCTCGTCGTTTTTCTGCCCCATCGCACCGGCTGATTTCGCCGTTTTCTGGTAGCGAATGCCTGTCTGCTGGGGCGGATGGAACATGCCGGGCGCCCCTACGATTGCCCACGCCGGTTTACCGTACCCGAGGTTTTACAATGGTGTGATGCGCCCCGAACCTTCCCCCGATTCCCCGGCTGATGAGCACCCCGGATTCTCCCCTGCCTCGCGCCCCGACGAGAACCTTCGCGAACAGCTGAGCAGGCTTGTGCCCAAACTCCCCGGCGACGGTTCGCTACCCCCGCAAATCACCCATGTGCACCGCATCCCCGCACGTGAAGGGCAGTATTCGCCGTGGCCGCACTGGCTGCACCCGCGCGTGATTGAAGCCTTCGAGTCGCTGGGCGTGCACGAACCGTACACCCACCAGGTGCAGGCGGCACAGGCAGCGCATTGTGCATTCGATGCTGCACTCGCCGAAGACGCGCACCGGCTCTCCTTCGGGCGAGCATCCGGGCAGGGGCACGATGAGTCGGACACAACGGCGCGGCACGTGATCGTGGCGACCGGGACCGCATCCGGAAAATCGCTGAGCTACCTCATGCCCACCTTCGATGCTCTCTACCGCGGGGCGCGCCGTGAACCGCTCAGCGCCACGGCCACTAATGCAGGTTCCACAGGTTTTCATCAGAGAGCGAACGTTCTATATATTTCACCGGCGCGGGCACTCTCAGCCGACCAGCTCAACGCTATCGCCGCCTACCATCTTCCCGGGCTCAACGCCGCCACCTATGATGGCGACACCCCGGCGCAGGAGCGGCGGTGGGTGCGCGAACATGCTAATTTTGTGCTCACCACCCCGGATATGCTCAACTACGGAATTCTGGGCAACCACCGGCAATGGGCGAACTTCCTGCGCGGGCTGCGCTATGTGGTGCTTGACGAAGTACACAGCTACCGCGGCGTGTTCGGCGCGCATATCGCCAATCTGCTGCGCCGTCTGCGTCGAGTCTGCGCCCTGTACCGGGTGAGCCCGGTATTCTATGGGGCATCCGCCACAAGCGCGAACCCTGCCGAATCTTTCGCCAAGCTCATTGGAGTGCCCGAGGGGAACGTTGACGCGATTACCGCATCGACCGCACCCCGCGGAGAATCCACCGTCATCCTGTGGGAACCGGAGTTTCTGCCCGATACGCAGGTGACCGATAAGCTCGCCGCCGGCGCGAGCGCCTTCGACACCCGTTCCGAGGCAGAAAAGCAGGCACCACAGCGTATCTCCGCTATTGAACAGGGCGCGCAGATGCTCACCGACCTGGTACTCTCACGTACCCGCACGCTTGCCTTCACCCGGTCGCGGCGCGGTGCCGAGCTGATCTCTCAGCGAGCGCAGCGCTACCTTGATGAGACCGAGGCGGGGCTGGCGCATCGGGTGGCGGCGTACCGTTCGGGGTATATGCCCGAGGAACGCCGTGAGCTTGAGCATCGGCTGCGCACCGGCGAACTGCTCGGGTTGGCAAGTACCTCTGCGCTTGAGCTGGGTATCGATATTTCCGGGCTGGATGCGGTGCTCGTGGTCGGCTGGCCCGGAACCCGAGCATCCTTTATTCAGCGGATTGGGCGTGCCGGTCGCGGTGGTCAGGATGCGCTCGCCGTGCTTATCGCCGGGGACGATCCGTTGGATACGTACCTGGTGCATCATCCGCAGGCGATTTTCGGGCGGAGCGTGGAGGCTACCGTATTCGACCCGACGAACCCGTATGTGCTTTCGCCACATTTGTGCGCTGCCGCGGCGGAGTCGCCGCTGCGGGCCGAGGAGCTTTCGCTGTTCGGCGAGCATACTGAGGCTCTGCTTAACCGGTTGGTGCAGCAGAATTATCTGCGCCGCCGGGCGGATGGCTGGTATTGGACGCACGCGGAGTCGGCGACGAATCTGGTGGATCTGCGTGCCACCGGCGGTGGTCCCTATCAGCTGATTGATGCCGAGGATGGTTCGCTAATTGGCACGATGGATTCGGCACAAGCAATGACTCAGGGGCACCCTGGTGCTATCTATATTCACCAGAACGCCCAGTATTTGGTGGAGTCCCTGGATGAAGCGGCGCGCGTTATCCTGCTCTCGCGAGTGTACCCCGACTATTACACGCGGGCGATTGAGGCGACCGAGGTGAAGATTCTGCAGGAAAAGGCGGGTGTGCGGTACGGGTTCAACGGTACTCAGCCCGGTGCTGCTGGTCTGACGCTGCATCGCGGGCGGGTTCAGGTGACCGATCAGGTTATGGGCTTTCAACGGTTTTCGGTGTACGGCAGTGAGTACCTGGGCGATGAGCCGATGGAGATGCCGCCGAGCATCCTGATGACCGAGGCTATCTGGTTTACCTTTGAACCGAGCTACCTGTTTGCCGCCGGTGTTGCCGAACCTGATGCGCCCGGCACCCTGCACGCCGCCGAACACGCCGCCATCGGCTTATTACCGCTGATTGCGACCTGCGACCGCTGGGATTTAGGCGGACTCTCCACCCTGTACCACGCCGATACGGAACGCCCCACCATCTTCGTATACGATGCAGCACCCGGCGGCGCAGGCTTTACCCAGCGCGGGTTTGAGGCGGTTCGCACCTGGCTGGGCGCAACCCTGGACGCTATTGATTCCTGCGGATGCGAGAGCGGCTGTCCTTCCTGTGTGCAGTCCCCCAAATGCGGCAACCGCAACGAACCGCTCTCCAAGGCGGGCGCACAAAACCTGTTGCGGGCGATGCTGTGCTCGCTCGATGAGGCCGGGTAGCGGCACTGGCGCGGTGAGGGCAGACGTGCCCTTTACTAGGTGCCGTGCTGGGATGATGGCTCGTCTAGCGGCACCATTATTGACACAGCACCGAGGTGCCGTGACCATCGCTTGGTGGGGTCCGCTATGGCCCGCACATGGCTACTCGCCACCGGTGTCATCGGGTGCCCCCGCTCGCGCCTGGCCTTTTGCGTCGCCTAAGAACGCGAAGGGGCCGGTAATGGGAACACTGACGCGCACATCCATCGTGTCGGGGCGGGAAGGTTCGGTGCAGGCGGCTAAGTTCGCCCCGTTTTCCTGGGCGATGCGCGCGGCGTTCGCGCACGGTTCTCCTTCGCTTAGGCCCCTGAGCGTGTCGGCGGCGGCGAGAGCGCTCAGGTCAGCCGCAGTGGCGGCGCGCCGGTGGGCGGTGTAGGCGCCCGCCGCTCCGAGCGTGAGTACCGTGAGGATAAGCACCCCGGCGATAATGGTGAGGGCAAGCACGGTGCCGCTGCCTTCTTCTGTGGCACGCCCAGCCGAGGCGGTGCGGGGTGTGGGAGCATTAGCACGTAGTACAGAATGTTTATTCTTCATGGTGTGCGGCTTCCTCAGTATCTTGCAGCCCCTCGGATCCTTCGACGCTGGCGGTTGCCTGCGCGCGGAGCGTCCAGCCGGTGGTTGCGCCGATAACCCCGGGTGCTTTCCGTTCGGCGCTCACACGCACCGTGTTCCCTTCGCGGGCAATGCTCACGGCGGCATCCCGGTCCGTTTGGGAGACGGCCGTGTGGATGCTGGCTTCGGCGTCTCCCCGGGCGGCGGCACGGGCGGCAACCCGCGCAGCATCCTCTAGCCGAACCTGTGCCGCCCCTGTTGCGACGGCACCTAAACAGAGGGCCAGTACAAGGGTTACCCCCGGCAGCACCACTGCGAACTCGGCGGTTACCGCTCCGTGCTCAGCGTCAGAGGGGTCTGCGGAACGTATTTTTGAGGGGCCGGGTGCTGGGGAAGGTTCACGCACCCGCCACGGCGAATATATACGCATGATTATTCACTCTTTACTGATGTATTACGGCTGCCAAGGCGTGCAATTCCCACCGGGTAGAGCAGAGAATCACACACCGCCCCGGGTGTACCAGCTAAAGGGGGGAACACCCGGGCGGCGGCGCATAGTTCTACCCAATGGAGAGGGCATTACGAATTACCCCCAGCAGCATTTCACGTACCTCATCTGATTTGAGGATGGCCACCAGCAGCCCCGCGAAACCGACGGCGGCGAGCATCACAATACCGTATTCCGCAGTGCTGGCGCCTTCTTCAGGGTCGCCCACCGGGGCGTGGGCGGCGGTGTTGGCCCCGGTGGCGGTGTACGCGGCGGTAATACGGTCGGTGTCAATCATCCCGGTTGGCAGCTGGGCGAACTGGGAGGCTTGGCGGCACAGGGGTGTGCACATTTCGGTGGTGCACCCGGTGTCGTGGGTCGCCAAAAATTCCTGGTTTGCCAGTGCGGTGAGGGAGGGGTATACGGCGGTCATGGTTATTTCCTTTCATGGATTTTTATTAGGTTGCGGTGTCTTACCCTGCCAAGGTAGGCAGCAGCGACACCAAAATCGGTATGATGCTCAGGCAGATAAATGCCGGTAGCGAGCACAACCCCAGCGGCAGCACGAGAGCTACCGAAAGTTTCCCCGCGGCGCGTTCGGCGGCACGGCGGTTACCGGTGCGGTGCGCATCGGCTTGGTGCCTGAGCAGGGTGGCACTTGGTGCCCCGGAGGCATAACCCGGTGCGAGGATGCGCCCCAACTCACCCAGGAGCGGGTCGGTAGTGTGCGGTGCCCACGCGGTATCCCAGTCTGCCCCCAGGGTGAGGGCAGCGCATATAGTGCGCAGCCGCCCGGGCGTTCCCTGAGGCTGCGATGGTGCGGCATTATCAGAACGTTTTTTACGTTTTCGCTGAGTCGGCGGCGGGGTGCCAGGCAGCGCATCGGCTAAGGCTGTGAGTGCCTGATGCAGTCCCAGCCCGGAGTCGAGCTGAGCGGCGAGTATTTCGAGAGCAAGAGCCGTGTCGATACGGGGCCCTGTGCTTTTTGCGGCTGTCTGCCCGGTGCGTTTAGTGAGTAACGGCAGGCGGGTTTTTACACTCTGCGAGTCCAGATGCGCCGTGTTGCGAGAGCGGGAAACCCCATCAGAAAATAAAGAATGTTTATTCTTTTTTGTTTCACGTTGAACATTTCTGCGGTTGATAATACGGCGTGCAATCGACAGGGCGCAGGCCGCACACAGGGCGAATAGGCTGACGGTTATCAGCAGATCATCCATGTTTCACTCCTTTCACGGTTTCCGGCAGTTTTTCGGTGTTTTAGAAGGTCTCGGTTTCTGCGGCGTGCACTAGGGCTGCCGTCCAGCGTCTTCCGGCAAGCGCAAGCCCAACCCCCACTAACCCGGCACACGCCCCGGCAATTGAACCAGTCAGCACGCTCACCGGTGAAGTGCCCATTAACTCCCCCAGCCCCAACCCAATAAAGGGCAGCAGCGAGAGGATCCGGCCCGTGGCTCGAGGTGCGGCGAGCGCGCTTTCTCGCCCCAGTAACGCATCAATGCTTTCTTCAGCGTGCTCGGCGGCACGGCGCAGGGTGGCAGACAGTGCGGACCCGGTTGCCTCACTCAAATGCAGACATACCAGCAGCTCATGAACACGCTGCACGCTGTGCTGGCGGGCGGTGCCGACGTGGGTGTGAACCCACTGTTGACAGGCTTGAGAAAGAGGCAGCCCCAGTTCGGCATTGGCCCCCAGGGCGGTGAATAGAGTGGCAATATCCTGTGTCGCCTGCCGGTATCCGCGACGCGCAAACCAGGACAGCTGAGCGGGGACGGCCGGTGAGTGCTCTGCGCGGTCGGAGGCGATGCGGGTGAGGGCGCCGGCGATAGCTTGGGCCTGGCTCAGCCCGGCATCAAGCTGAACAGCAATGGCACGCAGGGCATCAGGCCAGAGGCGAAGTTCTTCTGGGGTGGGCTGTTTAGGCAACATAGAGGCGCCTTTCCATAACAGGCTCGGATGGAGCGAGGTCTTCGGCGGTGGCAAGTTTCAGGTGAGGGATAGCGTCTGCACCGGCAGGTGAAGGAACACCGACTGGGGTGTATTGCGGAAGTTCAAACTCTGAAAGTTGTATTTTTGGTACCGTGTGGGAGGGTACGGGTCGGACGGTAAGCTCTTCACGCTCAAGCGCGAGCTCGTAGATCCCCTCCACCCGGCGGGTGGGCCCGTCTTTCTGCAGATGGATAATACGGTCGAATGCGGTGGCCGCGTGAAGAGCAACAGTGCGGGCGTCCAGCCCGGCAAGCGCCCCAAGAGCAGCCAGTCGCATGGGGACGGCACGCGCCGAGTTGGCGTGCAGGCTGGTACCTGCACCGGTGTGCCCGGTGTTCATAGCGGTGAGCAGGTGCGTGATTTCCGCCCCGCGGCACTCCCCCACGATAAGACGGTCTGGGGCCATGCGCAGCGCCTGAACAATCAGCTCCCCCAGGTTGATTTCTCCGGTTCCTTCAGTGTTTGCGGCGCGGGTCATCATAGCCACCACGTGCGGGTGGGAGGGCGCTAATTCGGGGGTGTCTTCGAGGGTGAGAAGCCGCTCATTAGCCGGGCAGAGGGCAAGCATCGCGTTGAGCAGGGTGGTTTTTCCGGTTCCAGTGCCGCCGCTAATGATGAAGCTTTTCTTCTCGGCAATAATGCTCCGCAGTTCTGCGGCTGTGCCAGCGTCGAACATACCCGTTTTCTCCAGGTCTTCAAGGGTTTGCCTGCGAGAAGCCGCCACACGCACCGACAGATGGGTGCGGGGCACCAGCGGAGGTATAACGGCGTGGATGCGCCGCCCGTGGGTATCCTGTACATCGGCGGCGGGGTGGGCCGCATCGAGCCTGCCGCCGGATGCGCGGATAAGCCGCTGGGCGAGGGAACGCACCCGCGCCTCGTTGCCGAGAGTGAGCGCCGTTGGCTGGGTTTGCCCGGCGGCCTGCACCCAAATGTCGGCGGGGCCGTTAACGTATATGTCGCTCAGGTGGGGTATGCCGGTCAGGTTTTCGAGTGCCCCCATGCCGTGCAGCTCGTGGTGCAGGTAGCGCAGGGCGGTGTCGTGCAGGGTGCTGCTGGGGGTATCGTCCGGGTTTTCGGGGTGGGCTGACGGCACTGGTTCCTGCGTCGTCTCGGAAGAGGCGGAGTGTTCCGGTGCGAGCGTCACGGTGGCGCTAATGCTTTCTTCCCGCTCGTCAATGGCGGTCTGCAGCGCGTTTTCGCAGGCTTCACGTCCGTATTCTGAGGATTCGCCCAGCAGGATACGCATAGCCCGCAGGGCTATCTCTCGGGCGGTGGGGTTTTCGGCGGTGCCTATGATGGCGGGCATGTTGCGGGATTCTGCCGCCGGTTCTTCAGGGTTTTGGGTGGTGGGCTGGGCGGCTGCAATGGCCCCGGTGGGTGCGGCCGCACTGGGGTTGCTGGTGGCTGAGCTTACCAGAAGCGGGGCGAGGGGCGATAGGTCATTACTTGTGTGGATACCTACCGCACCTGGTGCGGCAGGGGCGGCGAAGCTGTGAGGGCGGGGTGTGGGTGCCGCCGTGGGGTGACCGGCGTGGGTAGCGGCCCGGGCCGGTGCCGGAGTGTTACTCGGTGCTGTCGTGGGGTGCGCGGTGTTCATGGCACTATTTCACCGGGTTTTGCGCGTACGCGGGGCGGGGCTCTGCGATATTGTGGATAACTTTTCATTTTGGGCCGCGCCCCCGGCTTTCCACACGTTTTTTCACAGTGTTTCATACGTATTATTCACATATGGAGCTCTTCTATGACGTTTTATGAAGCAGTATATTGTGAGTTTAAGTACTCATAAAGTCTTTTATCATACTTTTAGTATTATTTACTGTTTATAGGTACTGCTGTGAAAGAACTAAAGGTACAGTGCCATTACCACCAGAAAGGGTTCTTATCGCCTTACTCTGTTACCCTGTCTTTACGTAACGGTTCATGTACCGGGTTGCATGCAGAAACACCAATGATTCCCGCCCAGCACAGGATAAGTCCGCCAATCGCGGCGGCAGACATGAACGAGAAGGTCAGCAGCAGAGAGACGGAGAGAACCACGGGCAGCATCAACCCGACTCCGTAGATGGGAGCCCCCAAAGCACCACCGGCGTTCCTTGCGAATTGAACAAACCCGCTTGTCACAGCCTCGCTCCCGCCACTGATCGCATCCTGGAGCCTCACGAAGATCGCGGGCATACCAATGCCAACACCGATGCCCACGAGTGCACCTCCCACAGTCAGCGACCAGATATGAGGCACCAGGCACGTCAGAACACCGATAGTCGCCGTCAGCCACCCGATCACCTCTGTGCGCGCATGATGCGCGCGCAGTCCGCCGATTGCGGAACCGATGCCGCTTCCCGCCACCAGAGGCAATACCAACCACCCTAAAGTCGCGACATCCATATGCAGCGTATGGACCATTAACATGGGCAAATAGGCGGCGGCACCGAAGGCAAGGCTCGACAAACCCGCCGTGCTGATCAGTCCTCGCACGAGTACCGGCTCAGCCAGTACAGACAGGAGGCTTCGCGCTTCAGCGGGTTCACTCGGCAGCTGGCTTCCGGGGAGGCTCAACGAGAGGGCAAGAGCCATGATAGATAGAAGAGCGGGGCTTGCGAACGCCACACGCCAGCCGAGAACTGAGGTCAGCCAGCCCCCAAGGGGTGCCCCGATCAGTGTCGCAACAACCTGCATTGAGCCCAGCAGACCAATAATCCTCCCCAAACGTTTATCACGCCAGTACCGGGTCACAGCCGCCATACTCGCGGGCACAATAATGCCAGCGCCAAGACCCTGAATAACCCTGAACATAATGAGCTGCACCATCGACTGAGACTGCGGAGTCAACACTGTAGCCGCTGCGTACAGCAGGGTACCCACAACATAAACCTTTCGCGGTCCTTGGCGGTCGGCCCAGCGACCACTGTTCAGAAGCACAGCGGTGGACGCTAACATGTAGGCACCCACAACCCACCCCACGGTGCTGTGACCAGCGAGCTCGGAAGCAATCGTCGGCAAACTGACCGTGATAAAGTTCTGCATCAGCGTAGCCGAAGCAGAACCAATGAGCACGGCTGCCAGACACCAGTGACGACGATTCATCTGCCCTCACTCACTTTCGACCGGTGTAACCAGCCCCGTGTTCCCATCGACCCGAATCGTCTGACCCGACACAATATCCTGCGTACCGGACTGAGTGCCAAGCACAGCAGGAATCCCAACCTCGCGCGCGACAATGGCCGCATGAGAAAGCGGACCTCCGGTATCAGCCACCACGGCGGCAGCCACATTGAACAGTGGGGTCCAGGTGGGATCGGTGTACCGGCACACGAGCACTTCGCCCGGTTCCAGCAGCCCGAATTCTTCCGGCCCGTGGATGACCCGTGCCGTGCCCATCGTCACCCCTGGGCTCGCGCCAACCCCTTTGATGCCGTCCGTCTCAGACCGGTGATTCCCCCGGTCCCACCACAGAGTCTCAGCGGTTGTGCGCTTCTGCTTTCGGCGCGAAATCCTCTGCTGCAGATCGGAGGATAGTTCTTCTGCAAGCAACGCAGATTCCACCTCGTCAAACAGCGCGTAGGTTACATCTGAGGGATTCGCCAAGACGCCGCGTTCAACGAGCCGATATGCGATCTCGTCCATGACCCTGCGAGCCTCAACAAACCATTCTTCGATGAGATACAGAGAGCCTTCACGTGCGACATGCAGAGCCCGCAACGCGGTGACCGTCTTATCCCAACGTTTATGCAGGAACCGTGGCAGTCGGCTGCGCACGAGCTGACGTTTATCGGCCCGTTCCGCATCCATGGTGTGCCTGCCACGAATACCGGCAGCAATCAGCGTGAAAAATGCCTCGGGGTTCTCGCACCAAGACCTGCTTGAATAGGGCAGGTACATGCGCGGTGTGCGCGCCCCAATCCGCGACAGCGTCTGCTGAACCTCTTCGAGAAACGTCGGCCCGTTGGCGTGCTTCGAGAGAGATTCAACCGCGTTATCCGTTTCCACAAGAACGTCATCGAGACCGAGCCCGCGGGCGCGCTCACAGAGACGCGAAATCTCACGGTCGATATGTGCCGTCACAAAATCAAGGTTCGCGAATAAATCCTCGGTGGTGACGCTCGGACCGAGCCGCGCAATTTTCATCATCATATCCGCCTCAGCACGTTTGAACATTAGCGGTATGAGGTAGCGCGAGAAGCGAGCGCGCGTAAGCTCAGCCGCCGCATCAACCGCCCGGTGACTCCGTGCGATCAGGTCGCGGTCGGTGATACTCTCAAGCGCCCGATTATCCGCCTGGAATGCTTCAAGTTCACGTTTCCAGTCCAGCGAGTCTGCATCCCAGTCGGGATTCGCCGCCGAAAAGGCCTGCCGGATCGTGCGCGGCAGGTGCGTTACGATGCGCGGCGAAACACGCGGCCACGTTGCGTGAATGCTCGCAATCCCGTCATCGCTGATGCGGATCACACGATCAACGGGTGGTGTATCCACGCCGAAAGAACCGAGAACTTGTTGAACTTCCTGCTGTACCTTGCGCACAGGCATGATGTCTAAGGGATACGGTGCGGGATAATGCTCGATCAGGTCATCACGCATCATCTGCAGAATCTTTGACGTTGCAGGACCGTGTCCCGAGTCGGTGTTCGACAGATTCGATAAAGATGTAATCGGTCGAGTCTGCAAGAGGTAGAGCTCATCGCCGCATATGCCCCACTCGATATCTTGGGGTGCGTTGTAATAGGCTGATACCTGCCGCCCGAGAGCGTGGAGCCGTCGAAGATCGGAGTCTGACAGGCACGAAGCCGCGCGATCATCCGGTGGAACCGGGCTTCTCTTAGTCCCGCCGGTGTGGTCGAGGTCGATGCGCGTTTCTTTATCCCCGATGATCGTCTCGACGGCGTGCCCCTGTGAGTCCAGCGTAAATGTATCCGGGTTGACATGGGCGGCGACGACGGACTCGCCAAGACCGTAGGAGGCGCTGACGAGCATCCGGTCCGTCATGCCAGAGATAGGATCTGCCGTAAATAAGACGCCCGCCACGTCTGCGGCAACCATTTCCTGCACCACCACGGCAAGTTCCGCCGATTCGTGGGAGAACCCGGCTTCTGTGCGGTATGCCACCGCCCGATCCGTCCAGAGGGAAGCCCAGCATCGCCTTAGAGCATCGACAACAGACTCTTCTCCCTGCACACCGAGATAGGTATCCTGCTGCCCCGCGAAACTCGCGCTGTCCAGGTCTTCCGTTGTCGCTGATGAACGTACCGCCACAACCGGCGAGCCCAGCGCCCGGTAAGCCTCGACGACGGCATCTCGCACGGCGCGCGGGACTTCCTGTTTCAGGATCAGCTCTCGTGCCGCGTAAGAGTTCGTACCGGCTGCCTCGTGAATAATATCTTCAGCAATCGGTGCGACGGCTACCCTGTAGGCGTCGGTTGTCACGCAAAATCCTGGCGGCACGTTCAAACCGGCACGATGCATCGTTATAAGGTTGGCTCCCTTGCCACCGACGCTGACTACCTGGGCGTCCCCGGAGGGATGACCTCGCCGGAACCAGGATATGAACGCGGTCGTCTCTTGTTTGTGTGGGGCCTTCATCGTCCGATCATCGCCTTAATTGTGCTTCGTGCCGATTGTCGCCTTATCCAGTCTCAGCGGAAAAGCGCTTTTCTATCTTCTTAGAATATCTGCCGCGGCGGGGTTTGGACATAGATTGCTGCCATCGAATTCGCCCTGACATGCAGGTTCGTTCACCGTCACCTTCGCATATTCGGGGTTCTCTCACCGATAATAGGAGTGTGTACATTCTCGTTGTTCCCGCAGATAACGCCGATGCCCAGAACCCCGGCGCTGCCTCTGTGCGCAACATAGTGAACGATGCTGCAAACAGCGAGGAACCTGCGCATTTTCAGAACCCTGCGGGAGGCTCCTCCACCGCATACTGGGGTGTTTTCCATTTGGAGGCTGCCGCCGAGGCCCACGCCGGCGACTCTGCTGATGCGCCAGCCAGTGCGGGGGAAGAAACGGTCACCTCCAGCACCCCCGGCACGACCCCACGTATTGTGCGTGCGCACAGGGTGAGCGCCGAGAACCTGCCCGCCTATGTGCGTGAGGTTGAGTCCCGCGCTGATGCGCGCAAGAGTGCGCGGGTGCGGTGGGTGTGGGCCGATACGCGTGTGCTTGGCCCCCTCCTGTTAGAGGCGCAGGTACGGGTGCATCTATGCCATGATTTGCGGCTGGTGCAGCGTATTCTCAGTGCTGCCGCGACCCACCCCGGCGGGCATGTTCGTTATTCGCCGGTGCTTGAGCTGATGCACGAACCGCACCACGAACCACCGCGCGGGCACCTGCCGCCCGCCCGGCAGGTGAGCGGTCAGCAGGCGCTCTTTGATGATCTGAGTTTTTCTGCTGCCCAGCAGTCTTCAGCGGATTCTACTGGGCCAGCCGCGCGTTCCAATGATGCGAGTTCCCCAGCATCACGTACCCCGCTTATTGCCGCGACGTTCGGCGAGTTCACGGCGCAGCTGCACGCTATTGCCGCTGCCGCGCACCCTGACCGGCTTTCTCTGTTGGCTCATGCGGAGTCAGCCGGTGCTCTTGTTGCCGCGGAGATCGGGCACTGGGGCATCCCGTTCGATGCGCAGGAGCACCATAAAAACCTGGAGCAGCTGTTGGGGCCGCGCCCTGGTGAGGGCGAGCATCCGGCGAAAATGGTTGAGCTTGCTGAACATATTCGGCGTGTGCTGTTCGCTCCGCAGCTGAACCCGGATTCCCCGCAGGATCTGCTGCGGGCGCTTCAGCGTGCGGGCGCGCAGGTTGAGAGCACCCGTTCATGGAAATTGAAGGCGTGGGCGCAGCAGAACCCGGCGCGGGCCCAGGAAAGGCACGCCATGATCGACCCGGTGCTGCGGTATAAGAAGCTGTACCGGATATGGACTGCTAACGGCTGGAATTGGGCTGATACGTGGGTGCACCAGGGGCGTTTCCGCCCGCACCTTGAGGTGGGCGGTGCAGCAACCGGACGGTGGGGTGCTTCCGGCGGGGGTGCTTTGCAGCTGCCTGCGGAGATCCGTTCGGCAATAATAGCCCCGCAGCATCAAGTGTTTACGGTGGCCGATGGGTCACAGATTGAGCCGCGTATTCTGGCGGCGCTCAGCCGGGATGAGGCGTTGGCTGCGGCGGGGCGTGGCGTTGCGGGGCACAGCACCGACTTGTACGAGGGCATTGCCGAGCTGAGCCGTTCTCACGGGCTGGCGCTGACTGAGCGGGCGCAGGCGAAGGTGGGGCTGCTGGCCATTATGTATGGGGGCCGCAGCGGCGAGGTTGGGGCGCTGCTGCCGCATATTGCGCAGCTTTTTCCGCGCGCCATGGAGTTTACGGAGCGGGCGGCGCGTATTGGCGAGCAGGGCGGGCAGGTCACCACGTTTTTAGGTCGCACCTCCCCTGCCCCTTCCGATGCGTGGCGGCGCACGGTGGCGGATCGTTCAACGGGTGCTGCGGAGGCTCGGGCGGTTTCTGCGTCTCGTGCGTGGGGCCGTATGACCCGTAATTTTGTGGTGCAGGGTACGGCGGCGGAGTGGGCTTTGTGTTGGATGGGCAGGGTGCGTTCGCGCCTGCTGAGCGAAACAGTTTTCGGCAGCCCGATGCGCACAAAGATTGTGTATTTTCTGCACGATGAGCTGGTATTGTGCGGCCCTTCTGTTGAGGCGAAACGTGTTGAGGCGATCGTGCGGGAGTCTGCTCAGCAGGCTGCGCAGCTGCTCTTTGGTGGGGTCCCGGTGGATTTTCCGGTGTCTGTGACGGTTACGAGGAACTATGCGGAGGCAAAGTAGTGTCTTCTTAAAGAGAAGAGATACTGAGTCTTAGATGAGTATTTTATAAGGTTAAACTTAGTTTCTGTGTCGTTTTATGATTTGGGCCTCTTAAAAATATTTTGGCATTTTTAACGCTTCAATTAAGTTTCAGAAGGTGCCTTAGAGTTCTTTCCAGGGTGCTTGAGTGCCTGAATACCGGGTGAGCGTATATTTCTGCGCCGCATTGCATGGCCCAATTATTACGAAATGATTAAAATGCATCAAAATACATAATTTATAGAATAATTATTCACTTACTGACGTGGGGTCCACGCGGTAAATTTTGAGCTATAGCTTGAGATTCAGGGTTACAGCAAGGCATTCAGTACATGCATGAATATATGGAAGATGAAAGACTTTACGAGTAGAATATTCACCGTATACGCGGTTCTACTGCGCATCACAACACTCAATATACGCTCGTTGTGTTCACGTACCCCGCCCTTTTTCCGCTAGGGGCGGGCACGGTACTGGGCACCGGCGTGTGTATATCAGTACTTCGCAAGGATATAAACATGCAGAATAAACTCTCACGCCGCACGCTTGTTACCGGCGCGGCTTGGGCGGCACCCGTGGTCATGGCTTCTAGCTCCATCCCGGCGTTCGCCACATCGCCGGTCGAGCCCTGTGTAGCAGATAAAACGTTTAACTCACAGCACTACGCTAAGCCCCCGCGCGGCAACACCCGCGAAAAGGTCTACGACCACTGGACAGTCCCCGCCGACGTGCACCAGATCAAGTTCTATGTGCGCGGTGCCGCTGGTGGCTCCACTCACGAAGACCGGTACGGTGGCGGCTTCGGCGGCGCTGGCGCCGAGGTAGCCGGCTACCTTGATGTGACTCCCGGCGAAACCCTTACCTTCGTGACCGGCGCAGCTGGTACCGCAAACTTCGACGGCACCCCCGCTGAAGGCGGTAAAGGATTTGGTGACGGCGGTTCCTCAGCTGCTCTTCCCACCGACTCTCAGGTAGGTATTCGCAATAACCAGGCGCAGTTCATCCTTGATAAGTTGAAGCCCGCAAAGATCCAGTACGGTGGCTCCGGTGGTGGCGCATCCGCTATTGTTCGTATGGAAAGCGATGGGTTCACCATTAAGGAAGTTATCGCTATTGCTGGCGGCGGCGGCGGCGCGGGTGTTACCGTGCAGCACAACACCAACGACTACCCCCGCACCAAGGAAGGCAGCTACAAGACTGCTACCCTCACCATCGGTGAGCAGGGCAGCGGCGGTATGCAGGTGCAGCAGAGCCCCCAGAGCGTTGAGGGCCAGACCGTCACAGTAGTGCAGCATGTGGACAGCATGGACGGCGGCGACGCTAGCACCTCCCTGGAGAACTACCCCGACTACGAGCAGACCGTCTACGGCGGTAAGGGCAGCGGCACCGCAGAAGGCGGCAGCGACGGAACCGGTGGCGCTGGCGGTGAAGCCCCCACCATAGATCAGGACCGGGTCACCCAGGAATACCTGAGCTACGCCAAATTCGATCACCCGACGGGTGCATACATTAACTACTCAGACGATGGCAATATCTTCTCCTCAGCTTTTGAAGGCGCAGAGGGCAACAGCACCTCCAACCCCACCGAGCCCGTTAACGGTGCTGACGGTGTGAGTGCCTGGGGTGCGGTTGAGACCTACGGCGGTCACTACGCCGATGGGTACGATAACGCCAGCTACTACGTGTACGCGGTCTCCGGCGGCGGTGGCGGCGGCTACGGCGGCGGCGGCTCCGGCAGCGTCATTGGTCAGGGTGTGCGTGTTACTGCCCCGGATCAGGAACAGGATATTGAGGGCAGCTCGAACAAGTTCCGGTACTCGGGTGCTTTCGCATCCGCTGGTGCTGGCGGTGCCGGCGGCAGCTATCTGGCACCGGGGATCGAGATGTGGGATTCCAACGGTAAGAAGTTCTGGGCACACAATAACCGTACTTTCGGCACCAATGACACCAACGGTCACGGCCGTATTAAGGTGATCTGGTGCGACCCGAGCGGTTCGCATAAGGACTACCCGGATGACCCGGGTGTTCCCGCTCCGGTGGTTCCCAGCCACTAATACCGGCTGCGAATGCTCCTAAGCTAGGGTCTGCTCCCCGCATTGTGCGGTTCTGGGGAGCAGGCCCTTCTGCGTACCCGGCCCGCTTATTTTAAGGCGGGCGCAGGTTTAAGTACCGAAGCATCCCACGGGACCGTCCAAGTGAGCGCATCAAAAATCTTATCGAGCACGATCGCGGTGAACCCCCACACGGTGAACTCGACCCGCGCATCGCCGCTAGAGTGCACGACCTCAAACGCCGGGGTTTTATGGGTTATGCGCCCGCGCTTCACATATGCCGTATGCCGGTTGGCGGGGTTGAGCAAATCTCGCACGGGCACCCGCGCAATCAGGGCAGACTCGTTCGTATCGACCACGCCAACCCGCGTGGGTGAAGCCCACCACCCCAGCACCGGGGTCACCCTGAAATCGCTCACGGCAAGCGGCAGGGTCGGCAGCTCCCCCAGAATTTCAACACCCGCAGGGTCAAGCCCGGTCTCTTCCACGGCCTCGCGCAGGGCGGCGATGCGCCCTACCGGAATTCCTTGCTGGCGCGCCAGTTCGTAATCCTTGGGGTCGATTTTGCCGCCCGGGAATGCAGGCTGCCCGGCGTGTGAGCGCAGAGTATCCGCCCGCACCAAAAGCAGAACGTCCAGGTTCTCTCCCACGCAGTCCGGGCATCCGTCAAAGTCTGCGGATGCGCTCGGTTCATCATCGAGTACTCCGAAGAGAATGAGCACTGCCGCCTCTTTGGAGAGGGTACTGGTGGGTGCGTACCGCATGAGGGAGTCTATGTTGACATCGAGTTTTCCTGCGGCAAGGTTCGCGAGTGCATCGCGGGCTTGTTCGGCGGCGGTGTTCAGGGTGTTAGGCACTCAGCGGGTATCCTTCGGCGTGCAGTTGGCGGCGTGTGGCACCGGTGAGGAAGCGCAGGTGCAGGCGTTCACGACCGGGTGCCATTTCATATTTCATGAGTTTACGTGCTTTGGTTTCGTCCGTCTCGCCTTCACCCCAGGATGGGCACAGGTCGGCGATGGGGCAGACTCCGCAGGCGGGTTTGCGGGCGTGGCAGATGCGCCGCCCGTGGTAGACCATGCGGTGTGAGAAGTCGGTCCATTCGCGCGGTTCGATAAGCTCGGCAACGTCGTGTTCGACTTTGACGGGATCGTCTTCGGTGGTGAGTCCCATGCGGCGTGCGAGCCTGCCGAAATGGGTATCGACGGTCAGCCCGGGTACCCCGAAAGCGTTGCCGAGTACCACGTTTGCGGTTTTGCGTCCGACTCCTGCCAGTTTCACCAGTTTATCGAGTGTTCCGGGCACTTCTCCGTCGTAGTCGTCGGTGAGCTGGCGGGCGAGTTTGACGATAGATTTCGCTTTGGCGCGGTAGAACCCGAGGGATTGAATATAGGGTTCGACCTCTTCTTCGGTGGCGGCGGCGAGGGCGGGCGCATCCGGGTAGCGGGCGAAGAGCGCCGGGGTTACCTGATTGACGCGCACATCGGTGGTTTGCGCCGAGAGCACCGTGGCGATCAGCAGTTCAAAGGCGTTGGTGAAGTCGAGTTCAGCCACGGCGTAGGGGTAGGTTTCGCCCAGGATACGGTTGATTTTGCGGGCGCGGCGCACGGTGGCAAGGTGGCTTTCGGGGGCTTTGGCGAGTGCTTTCGCGCGGCGGCGTGCCGCCTGTGCTGCCTCAAACTCGGGCACGGTGCGGATGCTTAGCAGCTCACGTTCTTCCTCGGTGAGCTGTAGCTCTGGGGCTGTGTCGGTGGTGCTTTTCGGTGCGGATGCGCTCATAGCGCGAGCCTACCGTTTTTTGTCTGCTTTTCCCAGCTAGGGGTTCCGAAGTTCGCTGTTACCGCACGGTTTCTACCATTTTTAAGCGGGTAAATATGCCATACACAGGATATGCCTGCAACGATTTTTGTGCTGAACAATTCTTAGAATTCCTGGCGCAGCATCTAGAGCCGGAACAGGTATCTGCGTTATTTTGATAATACTAATGCGCCCCAGATGAGTCATGCTCAACTCTGGGAGGGTAACTACGATTAACCGATCTACATTAACAATTTCATAGTGGGAGTTGTACCCACCTCTGAAAGATTTCCTAAGGAGGACACATGAAGATCGCTCTTGTAGGGGCCACCGGAACAGCTGGTCGCGCCACCGCTCACGCCGCCCAGCAAGCAGGTCACGAGGTCATTGCTCTCTCTCGTGCCACAGGCATCGATCTGCATACCGGAGAAGGACTAGCTGAGGCTCTGAACGGCGCTCAGGTGGTCATCGACACGTCCAACGCTTTTCCTGCAGACCCCGCGGCCAGCCTGGTTGATACTTTCTCAGACGTTACCAAAACCCTGGAGAAAGCCTGCCAGCATGCTGGGGTACAGCATCTGGTTCACCTTTCCATCTGCAATATTGACCACCCCGCATTTGACGATTTTGACTACTATCTCGCCAAGCGAGCGCAGGAGAAGGTTTTAGAGGACAGTTCCCTTCCGCACTCCATCGTCCGTTCTGCGCAGTGGATGGAGTTTGCTCTTAACCCTGCAGCCGTCACACAGACCGAGACCAACGTGAAGGTTCAAAACTGGCTGATTCAACCCATCACTGTGGAGACTGTGGCAAAGGTACTCGTTCAAACTGCGACCGAAAGCCCGCGCAACCGGCAGATCGCTGGGCCCGAGCAAATTTGGCTTCCAGAACTGACCCAAACCTACCTGCACGCCATAGGTGATCGTCGAAAAGTAAGCGTTGTAGATCCTGTCTTAGATGCGCTCGCTGAGGGTGTTCTGCGTGCCCCCAAGAATGCAGAGTTACTTGGGCCCACGGTCGCTCAGTGGGCGGAGGAGCAGACACCCGCACATGGGTGATGGCTGCAGACTTCTTGGCTCAGTGTCTGGGGTCAGACTAGTTTTTATGCTAAACCGCCTGGTGCTTCCATTTCTCAGCACTTCATGCCTGAGGGTTTTCCACCCCAAACACGTGCAAGCAAACGCGGGAAAACCGGAATTTTCCGGTTTTCCCGCGTTTGCCGCTGCTAATGAGAATATACTGATGGTTTCTCAATACTAGTTACTCTTACACGGTCACTGCAGAAACATTGTTGCTGCCGCCAGTCTCAAGCGGCTGGTTCACGAACCTAAATAGTGGTGGCGGGGTGGTTTGGTGGGCGTGCATCCTGCGCGGGAACGCTTCAATGTGCCACACTAAAAGCATGTCTGCAACTATTTTTGTGCTGAATGGCCCTAACCTGAACCTGCTGGGGCACCGCCGCCCCGAAATCTACGGGCACACCACCCTGGTTGATATTGAGTTGTCGGTGCGTGAGCGTGCCGCCCTGCATGGGTTTGATGTTGAGTTTATGCAAACAAACTATGAGGGGAAGCTGGTGGATGAGATTCAGCGGGCCCGCACCCGTGGGGCTGCGATTGTGATTAACCCGGCAGCGTACACGCACACGTCGGTGGCGCTTCACGATGCGCTGGAGGCCGCCGAGCTGCCCGTCGTCGAGGTGCACCTGTCGAATATTTACCGGCGTGAGGAGTTCAGGCATCACTCGTATGTGTCCCCGCAGGCAACCACCGTAATTAGTGGTGCGGGCGCTTATGGGTATGTGATGGCTATTGATTTTATTGCCGAGTACCTTAAAGACGATATTTAACACGGGGCTTTGCACCAGCGAACGGGGCGCCCGGTACCTTTTTCGGTACCGGGCGCCCCGTTTTAGTCCGCTGTACGCGGGTTATGAGGGTGTGCTGCTCACCCTAGCGTGCTTTACATTGGCCGGTTGAGACAGGCGTGGTGTTATTGCCGTTGGCAGCCAACGCCTGCTTCAGGGTGGATGCGGTTATCGCATAGCCGGTCTGGCCTTCGGTTGCTTTTGCGAAGACCACGCCCACTACAGTGCCGTCTTGGGTGAGCATCGGGCCGCCGGAGTTACCGTGCTGCACATCTGCGGCGATCTGGTACACCTGGCGGGTGGGGTTGGCTTTACCGGTTTCAGAGTCGATGGTCTGAATGTTGCCCACGCCCTGTACGGTGGCGGGTTTCGCGGCGAACGGGCCGCCCTTCGGGTAGCCCATGAAGGTCACGGTTTCGCCGGATTCGGAGTTAGTGTTGGCCACCTGCAGCGGTTGGATAGGCAAACGTGGCACACGAATGAACGCTAGATCTTGCGCCGGGTTGTTGTAGACCACGGTGCCGGGGTAGGTGCGTCCTCGTGAGTCCTGCACGGTGGGTGAGGTAACTCCGGAAAGCACATGCGAGTTGGTGACTACGAGGTCCTGCCCAGCGACGAACCCGGAGCCGGTGGAGGTGTATCCGCACTGCTCAGCGGCACCCAGGATCTGCACTACCGAGGATGAGGCGTTCTCAAGTGCATCGGATTGAACCTGCTGGGTAGGTGCGTTCGTCTCGGGATAGAGCAGCTGTTTGACTTCGGGGATGCTGCCTGCGGTGAGTACATCATTGCGGACGCTGTCGATGCGGTCTTTCACGGCGGATGGGGTTGCTTCAACCATCCAGGTGAGGGTTTTCGATTCGCCCAGCGCCGTGTTCACTGACGGGATGGGTACCGTGCGCATGGATAGGGTGATGACGACGAGTACGAGGGCGCAGGCGGCTACGTTCAGCACGCCGCCGAAGAACCTCTCCACACCCTTTATAGGTGTGACATCTGTTACTTTACGGATACTCCTGCCAGCAATGACGCCCAGCCACTGCCCAATCACCAGGCATAGCAAAAGGAGCCCGATAGCGGTGGGAAGCATCCACTGCGGGCTGACGGCGGCGACCGCCAGCGGCACCAGCCATGCGGCGGCGCACACACCCAGTGCTAACCCTAAGAACGTTCCGAGCGTGGTAAAGAACCCGCTTCGTAAGCCCATAAGGAAATACAGCACGAGGATGATGGGAATAATAATGTCGAGGGGGCTCAGGTTAGCAAACACAAGCGTTCCTCTCTTGAAATATAAAGAAATAATGAATGATGGCGTGGAAAACGCCGCACTCATGTACTGATGCTAAAGGGTTAAGCTGTGAAAATCTTTAGTTTTTTAAAAAATTCCCAGGGAAGTTTTGCTTTCGGCCAACCGTTTTCAGATGCATAAATAAGATTTTTGAGGTAATCTCAATAACAGTAAGTTGAATATATCACATCCGGTTCTTGGGCTCCTCAGCTCATAGGTTCGAGCAGGTGCACCAGCCGGAATGCTCACACAAGGGGGTGCTCGCACCCCACCCCTATTCAAGGAGAACAAAACAATGGATCTAGATATCCTGCGCCGCTCGCCGCTGTTCGCGACTCTCGATGACGCCGCGTTCAAGCTGCTCACCGACGATATTACCGAAATCGACCTTTCCCGTAACGCCGTGCTCTTCTACGAAGGGGACCCCGGCGACCAGCTCTACGCCGTGCTCTCCGGCAAGGTTAAGCTTGGCCGCACCGCCGCCGATGGGCGTGAAAACATGATCGCTATCATGGGCCCCGGCGATGTCTTCGGCGAAATGGCACTTTTTGATCCTTCCCCGCGTTCTACCAATGCCGTGGCTGTCTCTGAGACCCGCCTGGCTGCTATTAAGCACGAGTCGTTCAAACGCGCCCAGCAGCAGGACCCCAGCATCTCGGACCAGGTCATTAAGACCCTGGCACGCCGTCTGCGCCACTCAAATGAGGCCTTGGCAGACCTGGTGTTCTCGGATGTTCCCGGGCGTCTCGCTAAGGCCCTGCTGGATCTGGCGGATCGTTTCGGTCGCCCCGCAACCGACGGCATCCTCGTGGCCCACGAGCTCACTCAGGAAGAGCTTGCGCAGCTGGTGGGTGCGTCCCGTGAGACCGTGAACAAGGCTCTGGCCGAGTTCGTCTCCCGCGGCTGGATTCGCTTGGAGGCACGCGCGGTCGTCATTCTCGACCTGCCGCGTCTGCGTCAGCGTTCACGCTAAATTCTCTGAGGACATCTGAAGTCTTCACACACAAAACCGCATCCGATACGTCGTATTATTCGACGGTTTCGGATGCGGTTTTCGTATACCCGCTCCCCTCACATTTACGCAGGCGATAACAGGTGTCCTTTTCTCCGTGAGGTATCCCCTAGTTAGCGACGTAGACGTGCTGCCGATTCAGGTCCTCACGTTCGGCAATATCGAGCAACGCAGTCGCCATATCTGCCGAGGTAATCATCCAGCCGCGACGAAGCGGCTTGTGGGCATCTAGCCGATAAGAACCTTTGGGTTTCATCGGCTGAATACGAGGGGCACGCACCGCAGTCCACTGCGCAGTGCTTTCCCACAACACCACGTCCATACGCCGCATATCATCGTAGGTTGCACCCAAAAAGTGCTGCAGCAGCGGCAACACCACCCAGAGCTTGAAGAGCCCTTGATGAGCCCAATGTTCGGCGACCTCCGAAGAGATCACGACCAAACGTGATACCCCATGCTCTTGCATGGCGTCCAGAAGGTTCTTTGTCCCGGCAGAGTAAAGGGTTGTCTGCGTTTTCGAGGTTCCAATCCCTACGGTACTAATGACCGCATCTACACCTTGAAGCCAGGGTTTGAGGGCCTGAGCATCAAGAATATCTACAGCGCCCGTGGTTAGGTTCGGGTGATCGAGCTGAAGATTCTGCGGGTTCCGGGCAAGCGCAACTACCTCATGACCACGCGCAAGCGCCTGTTCCACGACCAAACGACCCACGTTTCCGGTAGCACCGGACACTAAAATTTTCATAATTTTCGCCTTGTGTTAGGGAATAGTGACCACAAGTTTACCGCGCACATGCCCCGTGCCCAGTTCCTTATAACCGTCACGGATGGAAGTAAGCTTGAACGGGTACACATGCGCTAAGGTCACGTCAATATCTCCCGATGCCACCAGATCGGCGACTTCTTTCAGGTCACCGGGCTGCGCATGCCGCGCCCCCGTAAACTGCGCGCCTTTCATCATCGCCTTCGGCGTAGTAATCAGCGTGCCCATCGCGTCCTTTTTCAGGCCGAGCTCTGCCCCTAACGGAATGTAGTCACCGTTGTAGCAGTCAAGTATTTTCGTAACCGGGGTCGGGGCAGCCTTGAGAATACGCTCCTTCAAACCGTCACCGTATGCAACCGGAATAGCACCCAGAGAGCGTACGAACTCCGCGTTTTTCTCCGATGCGATACCGATAACTGTTGCTCCCCGATGCACCGCAAGCTGAACCGCCACGGCTCCCACACCGCCGGATGCGGCGCTGATAACCAGCACATCCTCGGGTTTCAGATCGATTGCACGGAACGCCCCGCACGCGGTCTCCCCGGCAACACCCAAGGCTGCGGCAACCTCAAAGTTCAGGTTCTCAGGTTTCGCAACAATATTCTGGGCAGAAGTCACCAGCTTCTCAGCCAGAGAGCCTTCCGCCACGCCGGAACCGGGAGCGCTGCGCAGGGTTCCCAGTACCGCATCGCCCACAGCAACATTGTTCACACCGGGGCCTAGGGCATCTATCACACCAGAAAAGTCACGCCCCACACCCTTCGGAAAACGTGCGGGACCGCGGCCAAACCACCAGAACGGGTGACGCAAACGGTTAATCGTCTCTGCAACACGAAGCGGCTTATACCCCTCAAAAGTTTTCAGATCCACGGGGTTCAGGCTGACCGCTTTGACGCTCACACGGACTTCACCTTCGCCCGGTGTAGGCTCATCTGTCTCAACCATTTCTAGAACGCTGGGATCGCCATAGGCGTTGTACTGAATTTTGCGAATCATGAGATTTTTCCTTTCCCTGTGACTATCTGCCTACAACAAAGGCCGGATTTTCCGCGCTGTGCGGAAAATCCGGCCTTCCACGTTTTTATGAAGGGGTGACTGTAGGAATGACTGAGGTTGCTGGTGCAGCCACCGCACCAAACTTTCCGGTGCGCGGGGCGGCCTTCACCACCTCAGTGAATGAGAGCATACACTGTCCGTCGTTCTTAACAAGGATGGGTTTTTTCACCTCAACCGTTCGTTTCTTAGCCAACCAGGCCACGCTCGTACCGACCTTCGCCAGGGATTCAAGGGTACACATGACCCCGGGGGTGACCAGCTCATCAAGGGTTTTACCGGCTGTATCGGGCTGGTTAATACGGTCACCGAGGTCGCTGGTGGCCCGGCCTGCAAGCAGCTCCCGCACGTTCACCCAGTCACCCCAAATACCTTTATCCTTCAGCAGGCTTGCCTGCTGGCCGACAGGCACGGCGGTGGTGAAATACGCGACATCGTACCGTTTGTGGCAGAAGTCCGGCGACTGCCAGCGCACCACAGGGCGCAGCAGATCAGCCCGGATTTTTAGTCCGCTCATCGCCAGATATTTGCTGAGGGTTTCGTCGCGGTCCGAGATCGCCTCCCGGTGGTTCATCTGGTCGCTGCCAGCGGTGTATTCGGCTACGCTCCCCTCGTCCTCACCAGCCAATAACAGCCCGGTTTCTTCAAAGGTTTCACGCACCGCAGCGACCACCACCTTATGGGCTATCGTTGCGTCACCGAACGCGAAGGTGCGCTGCCAATGCTCCGCATCCGCGCCACACCAGGGGATATTCTGTGCATCTTCTGCGGTGACCATACCGCCGGGAAAAGCAACAATCCCTAAAGGAGAGCAGCCGGGCCGGTAGGTAAGGATAGTTTCCAGCCCGTCGTCGCCATCACGCACAAAAATAACGGAGGCCGCATGCTTGAGGGCGCACCCGGTGGTTTCGGCGGTACCGGCTGCCTCCCCGGAATGCTCGTTCGCCCACGTCTCTGCGGCGGTGCGCATAAAGTCTGGGATAGTGTACAGCCGCTGCACCTGTTCGGTACGCGGGGCGGGGGCGCTCTTCCTGCTGGAATAAACGCGAGGGGAACCCGCCACGGGGATAGCGCCGGTGTACAGTTCGCTACGCATATTCGACGATAATCTCAACTTCTACGGGGGAATCGAGCGGGAGCACGGGCACGCCGACCGCCGAACGGGCGTGCTGCCCAGCCTCACCGAAAATCTCACCCAGCAGCTCGGATGCACCGTTAATAACGCCGGGCTGACCGGTGAAGTTCGGTTCAGAAGAGACAAAACCAACAACCTTCACAATGCGGCGCACCCGGTCAAGATCGCCGATCACAGATTTTACGGCGGCCAAGGCGTTAAGCACACAAATGGCGGCATATTTTTTAGCGTCCTCAGGTGCCACAAAGCCTGCTTGCCCGCTGGCAGATACCTTACCAATAGCCGGCAGTTCCCCCTTCGTAAAAGGCAGCTGCCCGGAAGTGTACACGTAACTGCCGGAGACAACAGCCGGAACATAAGCGGCCACAGGCGCAGCAACCTCAGGCAGCTCGTAGCCAAGGTCTCGGATACGTTGTTCTATACGGGGTTCGGTCATGATGCTCTCTCCGTGGGTAAGGGATCGGCGATTGGTTTAAGGATGCCCTTAAGCGGTATATTTTCGCGGGGTTGTCTGCGGCCGCACAAGCAAAAGACGCTAAACCCGGTGCACACCCCTTAGACGGGGCGGTCACCGGGCGGTGCGTATACTACTGCGCCTTTTCGCGCTTAAAGTAGGCGATGGGGTTGCCCTGCGTGGGGGCGACCATATTACCTGCAGGGTTCGGGCCGGAAGGTGCGGAGGCACCGGGGAGTACCGTCACAAGCTCCCAGCCATCTTCGCCCCAGCTGTCGAGGATCTGCTTAGTAGCATGGATCATCAGAGGCACAGTTGCGTATTCCCATTTCTTCATACACCTAGGGTAGTCCTTCGGGGGCGCACTGTACAATATCGCCGGTCATTTCACGGGTACGTGACAGAACACAGCGGGCACCTTCATGTTTAACACCAAATATTAAGACACCCTAAGGAGGTTGTTCGGCGGCATGCCGGGCATGAAAAGCGGGCTGACGTGGGCGGCTACAGTTCCCAGTTATATCCGCTAAACTGGGGGAATGGCTTCTCCTAAGAAACGTCGCGGCCGCGACCTTTTGCAGTTTATTGCTTACAGCGTCATTGCAGGTTTTCTGGTGGCGGTCATTGTTGTGCCGCCCGTCGTAGGCGCTGGCTCAGTGGTGAACGCATCCATGAGCTGGTTCCAAGACTTACCGGATGAGATTTCAGAGGGGCCCCTGGCACGTCCCTCAACGATCTACGCCGCAGATGGTAAGACCGAGCTGGCCACCTTCTACGAAGAGAACCGTACACAGGTGAAGCTCGACCAAATCTCCCCGCATATGCGAAACGCCATCATTTCGGTTGAGGACCGTGATTTCTATAGCCACGGCGCGGTCTCTGCCGTCGGTATTGGGCGTGCGTTCTTCAATAACGCGATGAACCCCGGCAAACGTCAGGGTGCTTCCACCCTCACCCAGCAGTACGTGAACAACCTGATCGTTAACGCTGCTGAGCAGAACGGTGAGGACGCGAACGCCACCCTGGGCGGGAACAAGAACTACTTCGCCAAGATCAAAGAAATGAAGCTGGCCGTCTCGATGGAGCAGAACAAGTCCAAGGACGAGATCCTTGAAGGCTACCTGAACATCGTGAACATGGGCGGCTCAAACTTTGGTGTTGAGGCCGCAGCCCAGTACTACTGGGGTATTCCTGCGAAGGACCTGAACGTTGCCCAGTCGGCGCTGCTGGCCGGGCTGGTGCAGTCCCCCAACACCTACCGGCCGGACGAGCACCCCGATAACGCAGTTGAACGCCGCAACGTGGTGCTCTCCACTATGCTGCGTGACGGGAAGATCTCCCAGCAAGAGTACGACGAGGCAGTGGCCAGCGAAGTGAACCTGGACATTCACCCGGTGAAGAAGGGGTGCAGCAACGCTGGCGAGTACGCCTTCTTCTGCAACTACGTGGTGAATAATATCCTGCAGGATGAGTCCTACGGTGCCACCGATATTCAGCGCAACGCCATGCTGCAGCGCGGTGGTTTGAAGATTTACACCTCCCTGAACACGGAGGCGCAGAAGGTTGCGAAGCAGGCAGTTGAATCCACTCAGCCTGGGGCAACCAACACTAATGACATTAACACCGCACTGACCAGCATCGAGCCTTCCAACGGTAATGTGGTGGCGATGGCACAGAACACAGAATGGGGCAGCCCCAAGGACGCCAATGACCATTCGGTCTCGCAGTTCAACTACAACGTTGATGCCAAGTACGGCGGCACTAATGGTTTCCAGCCCGGTTCAACGTTCAAACCGGTGATCCTTGCCCAGTGGATTAAGGACGGCAAGGGCGTCAACGGCATGGTCAATGGTACGCAGTTGTCGTACCCCACCAGTTTCGCGTGGAACGCCAAATGCTACGACGAGACAGGCGGTAAATACTACTATCGCAACCAGCCGGAAGGGTGGACCTTTAAGAACGCCGTGAACGGCGGTCTGGGGTACAACACGGCGGCATACGGTATCCGGCAGTCGCTGAACTCATACCTGTACGGTATGCTCTCACGGCTGGATTTGTGCGATGTGCACGAAATGTCTAAAACCCTGCACATGTACGACGGCACAGGAGAGCCGCTTCACAGCATCCCCGATTTGGGTACTGACATTGGCGGTACCAAAAACGGCGTGTCCCCGCTGACATTGGCCTCAGCCTACGCGGTCTTTGCGAACGAGGGGAAGTACTGTGAGCCGCGCCCGATGAACAAGGTCACCAAGAACAACGGCGAGGTATTCAAGGAATACCAGGCCAAGTGTGAACAGGTTCTTGACCCGGACATCGCTAACGGTGTGAGCTGGGTGCTTAAAGGCGTGATCCAACAGGGAGGCTCGGCCTCCACCCGAGGGATTGGTTTGCCCGAAGGGTCCGCTGCGAAAACCGGTACGAACGACAACTCGTCACAAACCTGGATTGCCGGTTACACCCGCGGCCTGGTGACCACCTCCTGGGTTGGTAACGTGGCAAAGGGCTTCCGCTCCATGAACGGGCTGGCAATTAACGGCCAGGTACGTGAGTACGTGGACGGCGCAACCTACGCGGGTGCGCAATGGCAGACGTACATGAAGGCGGTCGCACCGAAGTACAACACCGACAACTTCACCCAACCCAGCGCGAAGGTGCTCTCAACCGCCAACTAAGGTTACGGGTGAGTGAATCATACAACTGAATGAGCGAAAGGCTGGATGGAATGCGTGATTCCGCCCCGTCCCGCCGTATGCTCCGAGCGGCGGCTCCTGCAGCACGCACCGGTTCGGTACTGAAAAAGACCGTTGCCGCTGGTGCTGTTCTGGGGGTCGCCGCAGCAGCGTACGGCCACTTTATTGAGCTGAATAATTTTGTGGTACGCCACGAGCGGCTGCCGGTTCTCCCAGCGGGGACGGCAGATCTGCGTATCCTGCACATTTCGGATATGCACATGATTCCGGGGCAGGCACGTAAAAGAGAGTTCATGCATTCGCTGGCGGGGTTACGCCCCGATCTGGTGATCAATACCGGTGATAACCTCTCACATATTAATGGGCTGCCGCCCCTGCTGGATGCTTTAGACCCGCTCATGGACTTCCCAGGCGTATTCGTGCCGGGGTCGAACTGCTACTTCGCCCCCGTGCTCAAGAACCCGGCCCGGTACCTGTGGCAGGCGCGCACACCCCAAGAAATTGAGGAAGGCTCACGCGTGCCGCTTCCCATTGGGAAAATGCATGATGCTTTTGAGTCACGCGGCTGGACGGGACTTATTAACCGGTATGACAGTATTAGCATCGGCGGGCTGCGCCTAGAATTTTCGGGGGTTGACGACCCGCACCTGCGTTACGATCAGCACCCCGGGTTCGCCCCTGAAGCGTTTGATACCGGTTCCACCCCGCGGGTGCGTATCGGGGTTGCGCACGCCCCCTATATGCGCACCCTTGAACGGTTCGTCGCTGACGGTGCGCAAGCAATTTTCGCCGGGCACACGCACGGCGGGCAGGTGTGTTTACCGGGTGGGCGGGCGCTGGTGAGCAACTGCGATTTACCGCCTTCACGCGCTAAGGGCGTAAGCTACCAGCAGGATGTGCCGGTGCAGGTCACGGCGGGGTTGGGTACCTCACGGTTCGCGCCGGTGCGGCTTTTTTGCCCCCCAGAGGCGGTGCTGGTCACCCTCACAGCCAAGAGTGAATAACCACCCAGCTGTCGGCCGGGGTCTCGGGCGGGCACCCCACAGCAGGGTAAACCCGCAGCAGACGGCAAGAGGCCGCTGTCTATAATAGAAACCTCAGGCTCACATCACCGATAGCGCCCGATGCGGCGCATCCGCCCATAAACAGCAGGGGCTGACAACCCCGCAACCGATCAGGAGGAACCGGCAACGACTCGCACACATGCCACTAGCACCTCCCGGCGGCGCAACCCGTTCCTTGAGACCGCTCCCGAACCCATCCCGGCGCCCGTAGACTACGCGGCGGGTGAGCGGGCGCCCCTAAAGTTCGCACCGTACACGAAGCCCATACGCGGCCGGTGGGCGGTGGGTCTGGTGGTTGCGATCGGCGCTGCTGTACTTGAAATATCGGTTCCGCAGATGCTTCAGTTCATTGTTGATGAGCTGACCCGCAACGCCACCGAGACAGGCATTTGGATTGGCGGGTCGTTGGTGCTGCTCATCGGTGTGGGGCAGGCATCCTTGGCTTACTGGCGCAGGTGGCTGATTGTGGATCCGACCTCCACGATGGAAATGCGGATGCGCATGAACTTCTTCGACAAGTTGCTGCGCGCGCCCCTGTCAATGATTGACCGTTGGTCATCCGGGCAGCTGCTCACCCGGTCAATGTCTGACCTGGGGACGATCCGCCGGTGGCTTTCCTTCGCGCTGGTGCAGCTGATCTCGGTGGCGGTCATGTTCCTGGTGGGCAGCTCATTCATGTTCGGTGCCTCGTGGCAGCTGGCGGCGGTGTTCGTGGTGACTGTACCTGTGCTTTTAGTGTCCCTGGTGAGCTATGTGCGTAAATACAATGCGTACACTAAGGAGCTTCAGCAGCTCACCGGGGATGTATCAACCCGTATTGAGGAGTCGGTGCGCGGCATCCGCGTCATTAAAGCTTTAGGGCGTTCTCAGGAAGAAATTCAGAAGTACACCGCAGCCGTTGAGGAGCTGAACTCCCTGGATTACCGGCGGTCTATGCTGGTGGCGCTGGTGGCGTTTTATCAGCGGGTTATTGTTGGGGTGAGCACCCTCATCGCCCTGTGGGTGGGGGTTCCGCAGGTGGCCTCGGGGGAGGTTTCGTTAGGGTCGCTCACCGCCTATTTTGCGGTGCTGACCGTGGTGCTGGGGCACGTTCTGCGTTCAACCACACTGATTTCTTCGTATTTAAACTACCGGGTAGCTATGGAAAGGCATGTTGAAGTAATGAGCGAAAACGGGCATGAAGAAGTGGTACTCACCGACGAGGCAGCCGAGCAGGCTCCTATCCCTTCCGGCGGTGTTTTATCGGTGACGTTCGATAACGTGCACTTTACCTACAACCCCGCACAAGAGCCCAGCGCCGAAGAACACAGCGCCGAAGAACACGCCACCGATGCGCCCGCACCGGGCGGGGTGCTTGAGGGGCTGAGTTTTAAGGCGTTCGCGGGCGAGGTGGTTGCGCTGGTGGGTGCCACCGGCAGCGGCAAGTCCACGGCGCTGACGCTGGTTCCGCGTTTCTACTCCCCCACCAGCGGGCGCATCCTCTTGGGGCGTGAAGATATTGCCGACATGCCCCTGCCGGTGCTGCGCGCACAGACCGCTTTCGTGTTTGAGGAGGCGGTGCTGTTCTCGGGTACGGTGCGCCAGAACGTGCTGATGGGTGTGCGCGGTGAATACAGCGATGAGGAGCTGGAGCAGACCCTAACGGGCGCTCTTGAACTTGCCGCCTGCGATTTCGTGGCGGATTTGCCTGAGGGCGTGGATACCGTCATCGGCGAGGAGGGGCTGAGCCTTTCGGGTGGTCAGCGGCAGCGTCTTTCGTTGGCGCGTGCGCTGGCGGCACGCCCGGCGGTGCTTCTGCTGGATGACCCGTTCTCGGCGCTGGATGTGGGTACGGAGGAGCGCATCATCACGAACCTGCGCGGCGGTGAGGGGAACTTGGGTGGGGCAACCACCCTGCTGACGGCTCACCGGCCCTCCACGGTGGCCTTAGCGGACCGGGTTCTGCTGCTTGAGGGCGGGAAAATCGTTGCCGATGGGACGCACACCGAGCTGATGAAACTCCCTGCATACCGTGCGTTAATGAGCGCCGAACCGGAGGCCCCCGCGTCTTTGGCGCATGTTGCGGACATGCTCTTTGGGATTGCTGAGGGTGAGGTATCCGCCGCCGCTGAGAGCGCGCAGAATCGTGAGGGCTCCCCCACCGGGGAGGGCGGAGGCACCCAATGAAGCTAACCGGGGCTAAAGCCCCGCACGAGCGCACGGACCTGACTCCTCAGGAGCAGAAGCAGGCGCGGAAACGCTCCTTCGCGCTGCTGCGGCAGATGCTCCGGCCGTACATGGGGGCGCTGGCGGCTTCGGTCGTCTCGGTGCTGGTGGCGGCTGTTGCGGCAGCAGCCCAGCCGGTGCTCATAGCGCGGGTGCTCGACACGGCGATTGCCCCGGTCACGCACGGCGACACCGGCCCGCTGCTGACACTTTTAGCGGTGTTTGCGGTGAGTGTGCTGGTAAATGCGGGCGCCACATGGGCGAATGTGGCGTATACGGTGCGCGTCTCCTTAGGGGTGCTGCTGCATTTACGCACCCGAGTGTTTAAACATTCGCAGGCGCTGAGCGTCTCCTTTCACGAGTCGTACACTTCGGGCAGGGTCATATCACGTCTGACGAACGACGTTGAGACGATCGCCACGTTCTTGGGCAGCGGTTTAAGCCAGCTGGTGACTACCCTGCTGAATATGCTGTTCTCGGTGGTGGCCATTTTTGTGCTGGACTGGCGTATTGGGGTTCTTCTGCTGCTTACGGGCGTACCGATTTACCTGCTGACCCGCTGGTTTCAGCGCGGTATTTCGCGTATTTTCCGGTCTTTACGGAACGAGTCTGCGCAGCTGACCACCCGCTTCGTTGAGACGTTCACCGGTATTCGCGCGGTCAAGGGGTTCGGCGCGGAAGCGGCGGCGCGTGCAGAGTACGCCGCTGTGGCCGAACGGTACCGGGTGAGCGTGATGGACTCTATTAAGATGTTCGGCATCTACTCCCCCACTCTCATGCTTTTCGGGAACGTGTTTGTGGCGGCGTCGCTGGTGATTGGCGGGTATGCGGTGCTGGGCGGCACTATGCAGGTGGGCACCCTGCTGGCGCTCATTATTTATGCGAACCGGGTGTTTGAGCCAATTATGACGCTCTCGGAGTTCTATAACCTGTTCCAGTCGGCGTTCTCGGCACTAGAGAAGATTTCCGGTTTTTTGGCGGAGCGTCCGCAGGTGCGTGAGGCTGAGCACCCCGTACAGCGGCAGGTTCTTGAGGGTGCCTCGCGCGGGGCGGTCGAGTTTCAAAACGCCCAGTTTGCCTATGTGGAGGGCACTCCGGCGCTGCAGCGCACATCGTTGAGCGTACCGGCGGGGCAGCGGGTGGCGCTGGTGGGTGCTACAGGCGCGGGCAAGTCTACGATCGCTAAGCTTCTGTCGCGGTTCTATGATGTGAGTGACGGGCGGGTACTGCTTGATGGCGTTGATATTCGCAGGCTCTCAGACGCTCAGCTACGGCAGGAAGTGGTGATGCTCACTCAGGAAGTGTTCCTGTTTTCTGACACGATCGTCGGGAACATTCGTTTGGGTAACCCGAACGCCACCGATGAGCAGGTTGTTGCGGCGGCGCAGGCGGTGGGCGCGCACGAGTTTATTAGTGCCCTTCCGCAGGGGTACCAGACCATGCTGGGCCGCGCCGGGACGAACCTGTCGGCGGGTCAACGGCAGCTGGTGTCGTTTGCGCGCGTGTTTTTGGCGGACCCGAATGTGGTGATTCTTGATGAGGCCACCGCCTCCTTGGACATTCCGAGTGAGCGGGCGGTGCAGCGGGCGCTGAATACGTTGCTGTCGGGGCGTACCGCGTTTATTATTGCCCACCGGTTATCGACGGTGCTAGCCGCCGACAGGGTGCTGGTGATTGATGCTGGCGAGGTGGTTGAGGACGGCTCCCCGCAGGCGCTAACGGCCGCCGGCGGGCGGTTTGCGACGATGCGCGCCTCATGGGACGAACTCAATAACGAGCAATAGCCTCCCAGCTGGGGCGTACCGAAGAGCGTGTGCGGCGCATTGCCCCTCACCCCCCCGGCGCATCACATATTTATGCATTATCGGGTGGTACCGGGCGCGCGGATGCATTTTGGAGGCGGGCGGAGTAATCTTCTCTATCGGGGGTATTCACCGTAGAATTTTCGCAACAACATGCTGGCCCCCAATCATTCACCCAGTTCATACCTATTCACAAGGACCATGATGTTCAAACCACACGGCGCGCACCGTGCGCGCATGTTGGGCGTGGCCGCGCTCAGCGTATGCACCGCCCTGCTGGGCACACCGGCCACCCTAGCGGCCCCGGCACAGCCCACCCCCGCCTCCGCGAGCCCCACCACTCAGGGCACTGTGGAGGGGGCTAGGCAGGGTGAGGTGGTCACCGCCTCCATGAAAGAGGCCACCGGAACCGTCACCGCTTATGTGGAGCTGGCTGGCCGGGGCGCCTACGGTTTAGCTCTTGATGGGGGTGGGCGCCGGGTGAGCCCGATGAACCAGGTATCCCCCACCGCACAGAGTGTTGCTGCGGCACACCACGTGCAGTCGCAGGTGGTGACAAACGCACAGTCATTAGCGGCTTCCTCTAATTCGCAGGTGCTGTACACTACGCACAATCTGCAGCGGGGTGTGGCGCTCACCGGTGATGCGCAGGCGATCAGGGGCCTCGCCGGGCACCCGGAGGTGGTGCGTATCTCCCGTATCGTGCCAAAGGAGCGTATGAACACAATCTCCGTAGTGGGCACAGGTGCGCTTGAGGCGTGGCGCAGCACGGGGGCGACCGGACGGGGCGTGACGATCGCGGTGATTGACACCGGCCTGGACTATACACACGCCGATTTTGGCGGCCCGGGCACCAAGGCAGCCTACGATAAAGCAAAATCCTCCCCCACGATGCCCGCAGGCTCCTACGACCCGCAGAAAGTGGTGGGCGGCTACGACCTGGTCGGCGATGCCTACAACGGGTATAACGCCCCCGCACCCGATAGTAACCCCATGGATTGCAGCGAGTCTGGGCACGGCACGCATGTGGCGGGCACCGCCGCAGGGTACGGGGCGGGTGCGGACGGCAAGACGTTCCGGGGCGAATATTCCACGCTTTCATCTGCGGATGTGCAGCGGCTGCACATCGGGCCGGGTTCCGCACCCGAGGCGCGCCTGATGCCGCTGCGTATCTTTGGGTGCAGCGGCAGCTCCTCCATGACTGGCCAGGCGCTAGATAGGGCCCTAGACCCCAATAATGACGGGGACTTCTCGGATGGTGCGAACATTGTGAACCTTTCCCTCGGCAGTGACTACTCAACGGTGGATGACCCCGAAAACACGATGCTGCAGCGCCTGATTGATAAGGGGGTGCTGGCGGTGGTTGCCGCCGGTAACGCGCAGGCGAATCTGAGTCAGGGGGACGTGTACTCGATTATGGGTGCGCCCGCGAACAACCCCTCGGCGTTAACTGTGGCGAATTCGGAGAGTGCCCTCACCCGCTCTGACAGGTTTGAGGTGAAGGGGCCCTCCGCTGTTGCTGGGGCCTATGCGGGCAGCTACTCCACGTTGTATACATTTGCCTCCAATAATGCGCGCGTGAGCGGCACCGTCACGGCGGCCCCCGAGTCGAATAAGACCGGCTGCGCACCGTTCACGGGCACGAATTTCGGCGGCCGCTGGGTGATGCTTCACTGGGAGGCTTCCGGCTCCGATGCGTCGTGCGATTCCGCCCGCCGGTTCGCGAATGTTGCCGCCGCTAACGGTAAAGGCGTGCTCATGGTGGCCCCGGAGAATGATGACCGCCCCATCGCGGGAAGCACCACCATACCGGGGGTGCTGATAAGCCATGCAACAGCCCAGACACTATACCCGGCGGTGAAGGCGGGAACCCTGGAGGTTGAGCTGGGGGCGGCCTGGCGTAATACGGCTCTTACCGCGAAGGGCCCGGATACGCTGGCTGCCTCATCCGCCCGTGGGGTGCACGGTTCTGACGGGTTCGTGAAACCCGATGTCGCCGCCCCCGGAACGAATATTTATTCAGCAGGTGCGGGTAGCGGCAACCAGCCGTTCCGTCTGAGTGGTACTTCCATGGCAACCCCGCATGTGGCCGGTATTGCGGCGCAGATCCTGAGCAAAGAGCCGTTTCTGTCTCAGCAGCAGGTGAAGGCGCGCATCATGAACACCGCCTCGCAGGAGGTGCGCACCATCTCAGGCGAACGGCTGGGTGTGGACCGTGTGGGTGCTGGCCGGGTGGATGCGCAGGCGGCCGTCAATGAGCGAACCACCGCATACAGCACCCAGAACCCCCAGCAGGTCTCTCTATCTTTTGGGGTGCTTGAGGTGACCCCCGGAACCGGGGCGAAAACAGTCACGAAAGAGGTGACCGTGGAGAACGCAGGCGGGCAGCAGCGCACGTTCCGGGTTGGTTTTGATGCGCGCACCACCACGGCCGGGGTGCAGGTCAAAACCCCCGAAAGCGTGAGTGTTGCCGCTGGCGCCAAGGCCACGTTTAGGGTGTCGGTGACGGTTGACCCCGAGAAGCTGGCGAAGACTCTTGATGCGGGCACGGCCCAGGACCAGGGCGGCCGGTACCGCCAGTACCTTAGCTCAGTCAGCGGCAATGTAACGCTCACCGACAGCTCCTCCACCGTGGTGGTGCCGCTGCACGCCGCACCAAAACCAGTGTCGGAGCTCATGGTCCCTGCGGCTTCCTTAACGTTTGGCACCTCCCAGACGGCCCGGGTTAAGCCGGAGGGCACACCGGTACGGCGTAACGGGTACGTTTCGCAGCTGGGTGCCTTCGAACTGGGGTATGAGGAGTCTGGCCCGGCCCCCGGCAGCTCATCTGCGCGGGCAATGGCGGTACAGTACGTGGGTGCCTCGTCTAACCTTCCGGCGTTGGGTGCCTCGGGCAGTTCCCAGGGCCGGGGTGTCATTTCTTTCGGCGTGGCCACAAGAGGCAACTGGGATGCGCTCACCCCGGCCTACGGTATTGAGGTTGAGATTGACACGGACAGCGACGGCTACGCGGATTACTCGGTTCAGGTGAAGCGGCAGATAGGCCTGGACTACCCGGTGGCGGTGCTCTCCTCCCGCCGCGCGGGTGCCAGCCGTGAGGTGGATGCGCTGCCGGTCAATGGCGTGTGGGGCGATATTGACACCAATACGTTCGATACGAATGTTGCGGTCATACCGGTTGCTGCTTCTTCGCTGGGGCTGGCCCGGCAGGGTTCTGAACCTCTTCAGTACCGGGTGCTCACGCACCTGCCGCTGCTGGGGCAGACGGTCTCCGAGACTGACTGGGTGAGTTTTAACCCGTACACCCCTAACCTGTGGTTTGACGGCGGGCAGGGCACCGGCCCGTCCCTGTTCGTGGACTCACCGGATGCGCCCGTGACGGCTCACCTGCGCAGCGGCGCCTCCGCGAAGATGCTGCTGCTGCATCTGCATAACCCCTCAGCTTCCGCGGCGCAGAACACCTCGCAGGCGGCCTCCGCCCGGGTTCAGCGGGCGCAGGTTCTTGAGGCGAGGAGCGGCTCGGCTGGGCCGTCAAACCCCGCCCCCGTCCCACCGGTTTCTCACCGGTTTAGGGATGTGGGCCCGGCCCACCCGTTCTACACCGAGATTGAGTGGCTGGCTGCTGAGCGCATCACCAGGGGCTGGCCGGATGGCACCTACCGCCCGGGGGAGAATATTGAGCGTGGGGCGATAGCCGCCTACTTCTACCGCATGGCGGGAGCACCCGATTTCACGCCTCCGGTGGTGTCTCCGTTTAAGGATGTAGACCCGTCTCACCCGTTCTATCGGGAGATTACGTGGCTGGCGTCGAAGGGTATTACGCGCGGCTGGGGTGATGGGACGTTCCGCCCGGTGGAGCCGATTCACCGCGACGCAATGGCGGCGTTTGTGTACCGGTTTCGCGGCGTGAAGTAGCCTCACGCTGTCTCACGTCCTGGGGTTGCTGTTTTGTTTGCGCTTGACGAGGGTATGGGCTATCCTTATTGAGTTGCTTACGGTGCTGTACCGAGAAGTAACCCCGGGATGTGGCGCAGCTTGGTAGCGCGCGTCGTTCGGGACGACGAGGTCGCAGGTTCAAATCCTGTCATCCCGACTATTGAGTAAACGCTCAAACCCACGTCATGGAAACCCCACGACGTGGGTTTTTGCCTGTTTTTGCTGGGTCTTGGGGCAGAGATGTCATTATCTGGCAGATCATGCAAGCCTGGCCCTTCTGGCGCCGAGACAACGATGTCACTTGGTTGGCTTGATGTGACTTCGTCATCTCGAGAGGTTTCCAGGCTGTCGCTATCTCCTGCCTCCACATCCTCTTTGCTCAGGCACGCCCCTCAGCACCCATCAAACGGTGGCTGGTAGCGCACCAACACATTAATCAGCCGGAGCCCGCGCCGCCTGCGGCCACTGCCGATCGCTCGGCACGCGATAGCCCCAGCGAGCCAGCGAGATGGTCGAGGCGCACTCGTCGCCCCAGATGTCCCAGTGATGGTGCCGCCCGGCGGACGAACAGCTCCACAAAGGACCCGTTGCCCGCCAGTCGCTCGACGTTCTGGTGGACCTCCTCCGGCTTGTGCGAGTGCTCCTGAAACGGGTGGAAGCCCCAGTTGGGCTGGGCCCGAAAGGCCACCCGGGTATCCTGTCCCCGCACGCCCAGCAACAACAGCTCGCTGACGTTACGGAAGGTGTGCCCCATGGAGAAGCGTGGCTTGGCCCAGAAGTAGAAGCTGGTGTAGCGGAAGCCCCAGGCCTCCAGCAGCTCGATCCCCTGCGGCACCGTCGCCGTGGTCCCCAGACGAAGCAGGACGAGCGCGGCACCGCTATCTCCCGCACTGTCTCACCCATGGCGCGCAGCCACAGCAGCGGCATTAGGCGGTAGTGCTGCAGCACCCCGTCCGCCTGGTTATGCGCGGCGTGCGACTGGCTCGCCAGCACGTGATTCGGCAGATTGATTATCATGTTCCCTCCTTTACTTGCTTATATGCTATTTGTGCGCGCACAAAACGCGCTCACACTTCCCATTACGAACCGATTTGCTCGATTTGTGAACCCCCTCGCCAGCTACAACCCCCACCGACGCGACATGCCGCCAGCGATGTACCGTTCTTTGGTGACACCACAGAGAACAAAATGGGCACAAAGGCCAAAAAATGGCGGCGAAAATAAATGCTGTAGTTCTTGCAACAGGCAGCCAGATCGGCCCGCAAATGGCATTGAGGAGCGTGAATCAGCTGGGCGTCTATATCAGCACGAGCTGTTCGCGCCGCCTGGCTCGTCCTTCCTCTTCAGGTTCCACAGCCGCTTCCTGCGCCCGTCTCGTCATCGCCACAGCGCTGTGGAAGGCGGCCAGGTCGTGGGCCTGCTTGGTGGCGATGGTCTGCTGCCAGGCGTCGGTCAAGACGTGGGCCATCGAGGATATTCTTGGTAGTGATGCCAGCACGATACTGGCGAAGGCGCGGGTGGATGTAGAGAGTGTGATGGAGCATGGGGTGGGGGTGGTGGCATGACAAGCTCCTAGATGAGCGACTCATCAACAGCAAAAATATAATGATGCACACTCGACAAGCTCAACTGTTAACGTGATATAATAGAAATATGATAGAACGTGTGATCATCAAAAACTATCGAGTATTCAAAGAATTAGATTTTCGGCCCAACGAGTCGATGAATATCATCGTTGGCGACAATGAGGCTGGCAAATCAACTTTGATGGAGGCGATTAGTATGGCTATTGGCGGTCGCCTTCATGGCCGACCACTAGCAGAAGAACTGAACCCATACTGGTTTAATATTGATAGTGTTGAAGCATATTTCAAGGCCCGCCGAGACAACAAGGAAACAGTCCCACCCTCAATTCTCATCGAAGTCTACCTCAGCAAAACAGATGATCCACAGACGCTACGCGGAAAAGTGAATTCCCAAGCAGTCGATTGCCCTGGATTTACGATAGAAATTTCACCCGACAGCGAGTATAGTTCCGATTTCGAAGAGTACATGAAGAACGACCCGCCACCTATTCTCCCAACTGAGTATTACAAGGTTACGTGGCGAGGATTCCATGACAAGCCTCTCTATCGCCGCCCAAAAGATTTCGAAGTTCTCTACCTTGATAGCAAGACGTCACAACCCTCCCGGCAAATCGATATTTACTCACGTCAGTTACTGAAGGAGTTGGTTGACAACAAAGAAAGCGCGACCATATCAGTACAGTACCGAAAGCAACGACATCAACTAACCTCAGAGATTCTTGATACTGTTAATCAAAAGATGAAGAAACATGAGGGTGCTCTCTCTAGTACTCTAAGCCTCCAACTAGACCAATCTTCTTTGTCAAGCTGGGATAAAGTGGTAGTCCCCCATATTGAACAACTGCCTTTTGGCTACGTTGGTCAAGGACAGCAAGTGCTCATCAAGACGGCACTTGCCTTGACAGCTGAAGATAGTAATACACGATTTGTATTCGTTGAGGAGCCCGAGAATCACCTGTCTCATACAAGTCTACTCCACTCACTCGACCGTATCGAGCAACTCGCCGAGGGACGACAGGTTTTCATCACGACGCACAGCTCATACGTGCTCAACAGAATGGGGATCGACAATCTGCACCTGTTGCATCGTGGCACTATGGCGAGATTCAGAGAACTCACCGATGATACCGTTGCATATTTTAAGAAACAATCCGGGTACGACACACTGCGTATGGTACTGGCGCGTCATCTCGTTATTGTAGAAGGGCCATCGGACGAGATGATTTTCAAACGCGCATATTTTGACCAGACTGGTCGTACAACAGATCAAGACCAGATCGATGTTATCGCTCAGGGAACACGCAACCGTCGTGGGCTTGAGCTGTGCGCTGCCCTTGACAGAAACGTTGCAGTACTGCGAGACACAGACAAACAGACCCCAGAACACTGGAAGAATCTAGCTGGACGTTGGCTTGAATCAGGAAAACGCGAAATGTTCGTGGGCGACCCAAAACTTGGTGCAACTCTTGAACCCCAGGTTGCTCGTACAAATATTCACGCGGGGAGCGACTATGAGGCAAGGCTTCGTAGGATCGTCGAATGTACCGAAGGCAAGAGCCTCGAAGAATTCATGACCGACGATAAAACGGGTTGGGCTTGGCGGGTAGCTAGCGCAGCAGAATCTGACAAGATCAAATACCCTGAATACATTACCGACGCAATTAATTTTGTTACGAGGGCAATGTGGATCTAGCAATCCTTGCTCCGGCGGGAGGCCGGAAAACACAAAAAATCATCGATATGTGTGCAGATGTAGCGGCACCGAAAAAACGAGCCGTGATCACTTTCACGACAAGCGCTCAGAAGATTCTAATAGATCGACTCTTAGCAAGTGATGCACGTAGCCAGATGCCAACAGTGATGGGTTGGTACAAATTCTTACTTGATCATATTGTGCGCCCCTATGCGCCATCAGTCCGTAAACTCCAGGGCGCACGGGTTAAAGGACTTGCCTGGGTTGAAGGGACACTTCCTAATAAGTTACCAGGCATCCATTACTATCTCAATGGTGCTGGCGACGTATACAGTGAACGCCTCGGGTTGTTGGCATCCAACGTACTTAAGGCTGATGGAGCGGCGGTTATCGACCGGCTTGAGCGTATCTTCGATGAGATTTACATTGACGAAGTACAAGATCTTCGCGGTAATGACCTTGATGTACTGAACGCCTTACTCCGTTCAAAAATCCGTGTCATCTTGGTCGGGGATGTTCGACAGCGCCTGTTGTCGACGTCGAAGAGTTCGAGAAAGAACAAGAAGTATGATGGATTAGGTCTCGCTGATTGGTTTCGAGAGAATGCTAAGAATGGAGTCTTCACTCTTCGGGAAATTCAAGAAACATGGCGGTGCTGCCCTGAAGTGATACAATTTGCCGACCAAATGTTTGCCGACGATATGTTTTCAACCACAAAGTCCAATGTTACTGTACCAACTGGGACGCATCATGGAATCTGGCTCGTCGAAGAGCCGCACATAGAAGAGTATATTCGTCGATTCCACCCTGCTTGCTACCGCGATTCAGTGCGCACCAAATTAGTCGGAACAGACTCAGCGACAAACTTCGGCCTATGTAAGGGCGCAACAGAAGAGCATGTCCTGATATTTCCAACAGGACCTATGAAGAAGTTCTGGAAAGATAAGACAAACAACCTCCTCGACAAGTCGCGCATGAATGCCTATGTAGCAATTACTCGCGCACGATGGTCTGTAGCAATATATGTCGACAGTGCTAAGGGCTATGATATTCCGGTCTGGAAACCAAGCTAAAATAGTTAACATTAGTAGGTAATTTCGCTGCGACTTGATGATGTTGAATACAGCAGTGAAGAATGCGGCTATAAACGCAAGCCAAAATTCATATGTTCCTAGTATGTCAGCAAGGGTATCCACACAGAGATACGAGCAACTCCTTGGCTTGGGCAAACACAAGCGATCACCATAGTTACAAACGTCGACCACGACACTCTAGTCATGTATTTCGACGCCAACGCACTTGTCCTAACAAGTCGATCGCTGCGTACAACACTACTTGGCTGGTTCTCGATAACCGGATGACTCCCGGCTGGTGTGCACCTCTAAATTAACCGCATCACCGAATCCAACGGATATGTTCTAACAATCTCGGTTAAAATCGTGGGAGAACCTTTATTATACATCCGAAGTAGGTAAACACAGCTCGCCAGACCTAGACATCATCTGTCCCTCGCCCAAGACAGGTGCGTTTGTGTATGAATTTCGGAGGCGTAGGTGCGAGCATACGTTTCAACATATGATCTCGAACCGCACCACATATCACTATTGCAAAGCACTAGGCTAGTGGTTTGTGGCGCCTGTTACTAACGTGCCACCCCGCACCACCTTCCGCACCGTATCCTTACCGACGCCCAACCGCTGTGCAGTGTGTTTTACTGTGCCGAGCTCAGCGTAGGCCTGCCGCACCCGCTCTTGGAAGGCAGGGTCGGCTAGGTTAGTGGGCAGCGTCTCCCCTGCCTGCTTGAGGTGCCGCGTCCCGTCAGCACTATCACAAGGTCAACGACGCCCATCAAATACCGCTAACACGTCTCCCACAGCTTTCGAGTGGGGTAGGCGAAAGGTAACCAACCCTAAACCCCCTGAGAGTAATCTTCAGGGGGTTTGCTGTATGTGCCTTCTGCCCGGGTCATCCACTGGGCCGAGTCGAAAGTCTAAATGTCCAGTGTACGCAGCAACTCGCGCGACGGAATTACGCCGTCCTCAATGTAGGCGCGGAAAACAGGTGCCGCCTGCTCGCCGGTGAAAACCTCCTCGGGGTGCACCTGTAAGGGCGTATTGTTATACGTGATAGTGGTCCACGCATCCGGGTCTGCCACGGGTTTGCGCGCAACCACATAATGCTCATAAGACCCGTCTTGTTGGGTCACACGCACCTCAACCGTCATCGCCTCTGTGGAACCGCCGCACTGCATATAGTTGGAGAGCGCAACAGAGTCATGTGGAACATCATCCACATGATCCGCACCCTCAGGCAGCGCCCACACCACGAGGGCATAACGTTTATAACCCTCCAAAAAGTCGGGCTCAGTAAGGCGCTGCTCGGTATCATCGGCGAAAGACTGCGGAGTTTGGGGGACATCGAATCCGTCATATCCAGTCCTTCCCACTACTATGTATGCAAAGTATTTCACGGGTAGGTTTCTCTCTGTTGGTGGCTGGTAGGCACCAGATTATCGGAGAGACACCGTGTGTGCCAGCGTATTCGTCACGCCGCCGGGCTAACCCCGCCCGCTCATGAGGGCGAGCGCCTATGCGCAGCACGCAGTGGCCCCATTGAGAACCTCGTTCCGACGCTGGAGTATCTGCGTGACAAGCATGCCCTGAGCGGCGACACCAAATGCAGCAGTTTGATCTATCGTTGGTAGACTGCGTCTACTTGCGGCAGAGCAGAGTTGAACTGGAGGGCTTGGGGGGACCCCAGTGTGTTGGCGACTTTAAAGTGCTGGGTTGCCTTAGTTGCCGAGAAGTCGGTGGGCGAGCACGCTCACCACCTCGTCAGGGTTGACAGTTTCATCCACGGGAACGGTGAGATGGTCAAGAAGCAGTCCGTCGAGGGCGTAGTGGAAAAGCGTGATGTCCGCAGGCCGACCGGGTAGGCCCATCTTCTCGTTGAACTCGATATCGGCTTGAAGTCCTGCTCGCCGCCAGGTGGTGAGCGCCTCCGCGACGCGCGGGCGGCGGGTGGCTTCGAGCCGCAGCTCGAAAAGCGCTATCGCAGCATCACGGTTATCTGTCAGCCGGTGGACAATGTCGCGCAAGTACTCGGTGAATAGCTCAACACTGGGAGGTCGCTGGGCAAGGTCAGCGTGGATGTCGGGGTCCGGCTGCAGACGTTCACTGATGCGAAGCAGGATCGCATCGATGATTTCATCGCGCGAGGCAAAGTAGTTCGAGGCTGTACCTCTGGGTGCTTTTGCCTCGGCGTCGATCGCCCGATGCGTCAGACCGCGTGAGCCTTGTTGAGCGAGTACCCGTACAGCGGCGTCGGCGAGCAGTGTGCGTCGTTCAGCATTACGGACCATGTGATCATGCTATCGCATGTACTACTGATATCGTGGTAAAGTCATGTTAACCACGACAAAAGTAGTGATTGGAGATATGATGCGTGAACTGGTTTACTACGTCGCCGTGTCTATCGACGGCTACATCGCCGCACCGGACGGCAGTTACGACGCCTTCCCCGTTGAAGGGGACCATATGGCTGTCTACTTGAGTGACTTCGCCGATGCGCTCCCCGCCCATGTACTCGCGGCGCTCGATATGCATCCGCCGGGTAATCGCTTCGACACGGTCATTCAAGGACGGGCAAGTTATGACATTGCGCGGGCGGCCGGTATTGAACGACCCTATGCGCACCTGAGCGAGTTCGTCGCAACACGCTCGGAGACAACCCCGCCAGCTGGCGTGACATTCACCGCTGACGCGCTCGCGACTGTGCGTGAGCTGAAACAGCAGGAGGGGCTTGCGATCTATCTCTGCGGTGGTGGAAATCTTGCAGGAGAGCTGCTGCCCGAGATTGACCGCCTCATTCTCAAACGCAATCCCGTCGTCCTTGGTGATGGTGTCCGGCTGTTCGGCAATGCTGGTGCCGTCGTGCAGAACTTTGATCTGGTGAGTTGTCGAAGCTTTGAATCCGGCGTCGTGATGGAGGAATACGCCCGCACTATCCGGCAGTAGTCCGTTACGTGCCTATCCGTCGCGGGGTTCGGGAACTTTCCAGCCGTTCACGAATCCGGAAATGGTTCGGAGAGGGAGGAGGTAGCACCATTCCTGCTTCTTGCGATACAGGTTGCCAGTGCAGCAGATCAGCCAGCACAGTGAGACATCACGATCAGCAGTGGTGAGAACTGCTATTGGATCCATGGGCCAGCGTGAGTAGCCCACATTCCACGTGTCATTGGTTGCCCAGAAGCAGACGTCGTTGATGTTTCGCGTGCGAGGAAAACTCACAAGCCCTTTGTTGCCGTGAACGTGAATCTCAGCCTCACGCAAGAATATGATCAACCCGCTAAGATAATCTGTCATCGCCGTCATGCCCTCTCAAAGTTGTCATGCACTTAGCTTTGACAGATGCGGCTAAAGTCTTGGGAAAACAGGTTTCTAGGGAGTCGTCCTGATCCTTTACTCTCGCGGAATACCGAGTTCGGGGATATGAAGATTCATGTCCCCAGAGTCGTGCTCCAATTCTGGTGTTCTGTCGGGGTAGCGCCATGCCTTGTACGTCAGCTGATCGGGTGATTCGATGCCGCCAATGTCTCGTAGACGCAGGGTGCTTGCTCGAACGGTGTTCATGATAATGCGGCTCGGGGTGGGCCAAGGGAGATTCTGTCGCCACGTTGTTGACCCATCTTCGGCTGGAGTGAAACCGAGACGTTCCAAATCATTGCGCTGCTGGGCTGTGAAGGTTGCCATGTCTTTGGGAACGTTTTCTCCACAGATCTCAGCTATAATGTCGGAATTTCCTCCGTACAGAGCGCCAAGGCCAGCGAACTGTACGAAGGGGAGCCCTGTTTTTCCTTGATCATCCCGTGCGCCGATGATCAAGACCGTCCTTGAGGGGAGGTCGGTTATCATTTCGAAGAGGCGTGTTTCAAAATCTGACCAGATCATGGATACTCTCAATGGTTGTGGCGTGTCGGGTAAATGCTAGACAGGGGGTGTTCCCTGCGGTGTGATGAATGTTGCGTAAACTTTGTTGGCGTTCCTGGTGACTTCTGCTGTCCCGCCCAGCGGGAGAGACCAAGCTATCATGGGGTTCTTCTCCGGGATGGCTCGGATCGGGTTCCCCCAAGCCTGTGAAGCAGAGGTGATGTAGTGAATGAAGGAATCGTTCAGGGCGGCCCGCAGATCAATGCCTTCCAGAGCAGGCTTGGCTAGCATGAAGGAGATTGATCGGACGTCTCCTTCCCTGTTGTCGGTGACCACCACGTCCCGTGTTCCGGCGGCAAAGTCGGCCGTGAAGCTGTACTGATAGCCAGTGAAATGCCATCCCAGCTCTGGAGCCATCGTGGTAAAGGAGTCAAACGTCATGGGCCATGACAGCTGCGACAGTCGTTCCATCCATGCCACATATTCCCTTGTTGTTAGTTCATTTATCAGTGTTTCGATTCCTTTAATTAATTTCGGGCCTACCCGGGTCCGGTTTCATTCTCATGGTGATCTCGTACTTGCAATGGTTCAGAGCATATACGGATGGGCGCGGCGGGCGGTCGAGCAGGTTTCCTCCATCTTCTGTCAGGAGGCTGTTGATCTCCTGTGCGAGGATGGGAAGCATACAGACGACGCCCGCATTGGTGAGTGCCGTAGTGAGCCGTTCAAGACAATCTGGTCGCACTGTGGGCTCCGTCCTCGTCAGAGGATCGGGGAGGAGAGTAAGGCTTAACCGTAGTGTGCAATGTTGCAATTATTGCTGCTCTCGCCTGATTCCAAGTTCGGGAATGCGGAGTTTCTTGTCACCGATATCGTTTTCATTTTTGGTGCTGTTGCTGGGGTAGCGCCAGGCCTTGTAAGTCAGCTGATCGGGTGATTCGATGCCGCCAATGTCTCGTAGACGCAGGGTGCTTGCCCGAACCGTATCCCAAATGACATGACTCATTGCTGGCCAAGGAAGCCTTCGCTGCCATGTCACCCCATCGTCGGACGGAGTGAAGCCGAGCTGCTGAAGATCATCGCGTTGTTGGGGTGTGAAGGTTGCCATGTCTTTGGGAATGTTTTCCCCACAGATCTCAGCTACGATGTCGGCATTTCCTCCATACAGGGCATTGATTCCGGCGAACTGCGCGAAGGGAACTCCGGTTTTCCCTTGTTCGTTTGATGCGCCAATGATCAAGATCGTCCGAGCGGTGAAATTTATTATTGTGGAGAAAAGATGTACTTCAAACTCTTGCCAAATCATGAGACCTCACTAAATACTGCTCGCAGGCGATGAAAGAGAAGGGTTGTCTAGTAGAACCTTGCTCCTTGAGGTGTGAGAAATTTCGCATGGATTTTTTCTTCGCTTCTGGTGATCTCTGCGATGCAGGCTTGCGGGAGAGTCCACGCTGCTACGGGGTTTCTTCCCTGTACTGTCCGTATGGGCGGTCCCCAAGTTTCCGAGGCGGCTGCAACATAGCTGCTAAAAAAATCGTTCAGCTCGGTGAGCAATTCCACCCCTTCCAGAGCGGGTTTGGCCAGAACAAATGAGATCGTGTGGACATCGCCTGCCTTATTGTCGATGACCACTACTTTTCGTGTGCCTACGGCGAAGTCTGCCGTGAAGCTGTACTGATACCCAGTGAAATGCCATCCCAGTTCCGGGGCAAGATCGGTGAAAGCATCGAGGGTCATCGGCCACGGCAAATGGGCAAGCCGTTCCATCCATGTCACGAAATCGTCACGTGTGAATGCGTTCATCAACTTCTCGTGTTCCTCGAGGTGTGTTCGGGATGATGCTTCGATCGCATGTCTTTCTTTTAGGTTATCGGTGTGGTGAAGCATTCACAATATGTGGTGTCGATGGTGCCGGGCTTCCGTGGCCTCGACGTCAAGGGTGCGGGGATGGGTTCTACGGCATCTGGACAGATCCATTTGTCGCGGGACATATCTTCACCTACACCTCGTGAATAAGCCTTTTTGCGTTGCGCAGGCTTTGAACCGCTGAAAATATTGAAAGTTACAGCAAATTAGGTCGTTGAGATGGGCCGTGTTCGAGGTATTTATGCATTCGTTGACACATCTCGGGCCGCCTATTTTCGGCGAGGTCGACGACCTGCCTCAGCGTGACGGGTTTGCCGAACGCTTTTCCTGCCCCGGCTTCCCAGTCGATTCCTGGCCAAGAGAAAATCACATCGTAGAACGGTTTGAGGTCATGATCTTTGATATTCAGGTTGTTGTTGAGCGTCAAGAGGGGTACCCCCCACTTTTGCGCCTTGAGGTTGATGTCTGCTCCGCCTTCGAGAAGTCGCAGCAGCACCTTCGCCTCCATGCTGTAGTCATGCTCACGCTGATTGAACAGTACATGCAGCGCATTGATGTTGCCGGGAGAAGTAATCTGAGCCGCGTCGGCGCCATGATCGAGCATCCAGTTGACAATCTCGACGCGGGAGGTCAGATCCATGTTTCCGATGGCCCAGAAAAGGAAGCCTCCCCAATTGATTTCTGGATAATCCTTAACTGCTTTCTTTAAGTCATTCAAGGTGCCGCGCCTGGCTGCGGTTCCGGGCCGCATCGCTTCCTCTGGTGTCGTCATTCTCCATCCTCCTTATTTTCGAGGTCGAGCAGTTTCTGATAGATTGACTCGAGGGTGGCTAGAGCTGGCGAGAATCCGATGCAGTTTTCTCCTTTTATGACGTGCATGTAGTTCCCGTATCCTCCCCCGCTGGGGACTACAATGAAGGCGCTCTTGTAAGGGGCGGCCATCCATGCATTTGGATCAAATTCTGCTGACGGATCTATTGTTTCTGAATACCATTTAAAGAAAGATTCGAGGATCTCTTGTTCGGTTTTCTTATCCAAGGTCTATTCCTTTCCATGCTGAGTCTTGTGACTGACGGGCCGTGGCTTTGCGCCACGCTACGCGCGATTCCGAACCGCTACATGCTGCCAACCTCATCATCGTCCCGAGCAAGACCTGGAACACCCACGCTACCGCCAGCCTCAATCATCTCCTCCACGAAGCAATAGATAAGGTCCTCCGCATTTTGGAACACAACAAACCGCCGCCCACGCAGGATTGGCAAGTCCCTTCGCAAAGACTTCTCAATATCATCCGGGAAATAGTTCTTCCCCTCACAATCATCATATCTTTGATGCGCCCAGTCACACACAGCCCCCCCCGCAGCCTCAGCCTTCTCGGCTTTCTTCCTAGCCCGACGCTCCCACTTCTCCGCCTCCTTGTGATAAGCAGCCGCCCACGCTATGGTGGGCCGTCCCTGGACAGGTGACCGCAGCACCAGTGTGCTCGTAGATTCCAAAATCATAGGTGCATAGTCATATATGTGTGTGGTAGACTATATGGCATGGAGTTGAAGCACGCGATTCTCGGGCTGCTGTCAGCCCGTTCCGTGAGTGGTTACGACCTGGCACGTGCGTTCGCAGATTCGGTGGCTCAACGAAAGGAAACTGCATGACCACCATCGCTCTTGTCGTCGCGCTCGCACTGCTGGCGGCGCTTGCCGTCCTGCAGATCCTCGCCGCGTCGGGCCTTCCCTATGGTCGTTTCGTGTGGGGCGGCCAGCACTGTGTTCTACCGCGCGAGCTCCGCGTCGGCAGTGCGGTGTCGGTGCTGGTGTACGCGGGGTTGGCGGCCCTGCTGCTCAGCCGTGCGGGCGTTCTCCCGGCCGGAGACAGTACAGCGGTGATCGTCTTGACCTGGGTGGCATTCACGTTCTTCGCCGCGAGCGTGGCGCTCAACGCGATCTCGCGCAGCCCCGCTGAACGCTGGACGATGACACCGACCAGCCTCCTGCTGGCAGCAGCAACGCTCGTCATCGCCTTGGGCGGAAGGTAACGGTGTGCTCGTAGTGGCCTCGCTGTATGGGCGTCCATCCAGATGAATCGAGGCGTTCGGTCTCTTATGAGTCAAGGGCGCGTGTGGTCAGCCTGTGCGAACGAGGCTGAGGTCGTCGGGCTGTAGCCGCCGAGTTCAGGCCTTACCCCCGCCCGCTCATGAGGGCAAGTACACATTCAATTGGTCCGCGTGAGAGCGTGCTGTTGCTCAGCAGCTTCTGCCACAGCCAGGTGAAAAGCGCACCCACGCCCCAGGCCAGCACCAGGAACCCCACCCAGTACAGGTATGTCAGCCATGTACCTTCCAGCGGGGCACGGTATTCAGCACCGGCAACCAGCTGCACCAGGTAGGTGCCCCCATGCACTGCCGCCAGAAGTATCACAATGGATGCGCTCAGGCTCATGCGCCCCACCCGCGCGAACGGCTCAAGTATCGCACCGCGCCCGGCAAGCACCCGAGCCGCCTCAGCGCACACGTACAGCACCACGGCCACCCCCACAATGCTCAACGTTGTAGGCCACGCCAGCACCCCCGACTGTGCCTTCGGGTTCACCCAGAACAGCACTGCCGCGCCCAGCCCCAGCAGGCCGACGGGCACCCCAATTTTAGGGCCCAGCTTCTCGTAGGCGCGCCACAGCAGTATGCCCAGCCCCACCTGCCAGAGCATCTTCAATCCGCTGTGCAGCACGGTGCCGGTGTACTCGTTAAACAGGGCGGGGATGGTGCGGCTCAGCCAGTCGTCGGCGGCCCAGCCCCGGTTTACCAGCTGCTCGTAGGTGAAGGGAATGGCGGGGCTGGCGAGCACCGTCAGCGCAGCCTGCACCCACAGCGGCGAGTATACGAACAGTGTGGTGAACAGGGTCAGCACAGCGAACGGGATGAGCAGGTCGTATAGGATCGGGAATTCGGTGTGGGCTGCTACCGGCTGGTAGGCGCGTCCTTGGGCGAGCAGCCACCCGAGCACGAAGAATGCGATGGCGCGCACCACGGTGCTGGCAAAAAATTGGGGAAACGTCACCCTCCTGGCGTATAGGTATGCGCTAATGCCAAGGAGCGCGGCGAGTAGCGTATTCGCGGCGGGCGGCACGCTGCCCAGCCAGTGCAGCCGGTTCTCCGGCACCAGGTTCAGTGCTACGCTCACAGGCATCACCAGCAGCAGCAGGGCGAATGCGCGAGCTAAATCTACACCAGCCTCGCGTTTGGCGGTGGTTTCTGCGGGCATATTGCCTCCTGTGTGCCTGTGTAGTCGAACTAGAACGTAGATGCTGAGCCTCAGCCCAGTCTGGTGCGCTGTGTGTGCTGCGCGTCGGGTTAAAGGTTAAAGATACTAGTCAGGATATATTAGCTCAGCATCCTGAGGCATATCCGCGTCTAAGCGGATGCGCAAGGCTGCTGTGGGGCACCCGTAAATATGCATGCTCGCCGGGGCTGTGCCACACTTAAGGCTGGCTGATTGCCCCCTGCCCTATTTCTTGTGAGGTTTCATGTCTGTGCTGTTCGGCGTTACTGGGTTGCTTGGCTCGGTCGGTGTGCTCGCCGCCGGTGCTGCTGCGCACGGCGTCACGGGTGCTTCGCAGGTGCTGGTGGCTTCTGGTGCCGCCGCCGAAAGCACCAGTGTTGAGGGTACCGCCCAGTATGTCTCTATTTTCTGGGTTTCTCTTGTGGCGCTGGTATCCCCGGTTATATCGCGGCTGATTGGCAAACGCATCCCGGATGTTGTGTTTCTGCTTATTTTTGGGATGCTGATCGGCCCAAATGTGCTGGGTCTGGCTTCCGGCAGTGACGGCGGTATTCCGCTGCTGAAAGAGCTGGGGTTGGGGATGCTGTTCCTCATTGCCGGGTTTGAGATTGATGTGAAATCGTTGCGCGGCCGGCAGGGTCGCAGCGCTATCACCACCTGGTGCGTGTGTTTTGGGCTGGGGGTGCTGGGGGCGGCGCTCATTACCGGTTTCACTAAGGGTTTTAACACCTATATTGCGGTGGGTATTGCGCTGAGTTCCACGGCTTTAGGCACGCTGCTGCCTATGCTTAAGTCGCATGGTGCGGCGGGTACCCGGGTGGGTAACGCGGTGCTGGTGCACGGTGCCGTTGGCGAACTTTTCCCGATTTTTGCGATGTCGCTGTTGTTATCTTCGCATTCGCCGGGGCTGGCGATTCTGATTCTGCTGGGGTTTATGGCGGTTGCGGTGGTGACTGCCATTGTTCCGCACCGCCTGTTTGAGAAGGTGCCGGGGCTGCGGCAGATTATGGCGGCTGAGGCGAATACGACCAGCCAGACGATCCTGCGTCTGGCCATGTTTCTGCTGGCCACCCTCATCATGTTCGCGGCGCTTTTTGGGCTGGATGCGGTGCTCGGGGCCTTTGCGGCGGGCATTATTTTGCGTTCGCTCACGCCGGTGGGGGCGTTACATTTGATGACGCGCCGCCTTGAGACGGTGGGGTTCTCGTTTCTGATTCCGCTCTTTTTTGTGGTGAGCGGCATGACGATTGACCCGTCGGTGGTGGCGCGTTTCCCGCTGGTGCTGCTGCTGGTTGTGGTGGGTATTTTGCTGGCCCGCGGGCTGCCGGTGTTTGTGGCTGAGCGTTTCACGGATACCGGTTCGGAGCTGCGTTCTACCAGTGAGAAGATTGAGCTGGCCCTGTATTCGGCGGCGGGCCTGCCCATTATTGTGGCGGTAACAACTATTGCTACCGGTAGTGGGCTGCTTGAGGATGCGACCGCTTCCCTGCTGGTGGCCGGTGGGGCGTTTACGGTGCTGCTGTTCCCGCTGTGGGCAGCAGCCATTAAGAGGGCGTTCCGGCGGCAGGGAGCATCGGCTGATCAGCAGCCGTCACAGAAGGAACAGATCGCAGCGTTAAAGGCCCGGAAAACGGCGCAGGTGCGCCTGACAACAGGTATGCTGCCGGTGGTGCCGCCAGCACAGGAGGCTAAAAGCACCGCGCCAAAGGACGGGTCCCCCGGTGCCGCACAACAACCGCCGGCGGGCTAATCTACGGCGCACGGCTGCGCCTCATTCTTCAAGGCGGGGGTTATGAGTCAGCAGCTTTAAGGATTGTGCGCGCGTGTTTCGCCGCCTGCGAGGAGCCCTTAAAACCGTTTAACCATGCGGTCATCTCGGGGCTTAGCTGCGGGGATTTATTCGCGCTATGCTTCGCGCCGTGAACGCGTAAGTATTCCTGTGCGTATACTCCCAGCAGCTTCCCCATCCCGTGCTGGGTGCGCTCACAGTGCGGCAGCAGCCCGTCTAAAAACCGCAGGGTGATGCGCGGGGTTAGCGCCGCCATGTCCTCGAAGGTATGCGCCCACCGGGTGAACATTAGCGCCGGGGCCGCCTGCGCGAACCCCGCAATGGCGTCTTGATAGGAGAGCCGGTCGCCGAGGGTGTCCGCCAGCAGCTCTGCGGCTCCGGCACGGTCTACCTGGTGTTTTGAGTTGGCCAGTACCGCGAGCGCCTGCGCACTCAAGGAGTCCCATGTGCCCGGGTGGCTCCTCAGAAGGCGCGCCATATTGTGCCTATAGTGGTGGCCTTCTTCTTCGTTGAAGAAGACCCACTGTTCTAGCAGGCCGACTGCCACGGGTGCCGTGGAGGAGGGGCAGGTGAGGGCCAGCTGTTCGCAGCTCATGACCGCGTAGTGCAGGGTGAGCAGATATTTTTCTTCCGGTGTGTGTTCTTCGCGTACTTTGGGCAGGTGTACGGTGGGGCTCCACCACACGACTTCGGGTTTGCCGCTGGGGCGTTTCGTGTCGCTTTCAAGGCAGCTCCAGCTCACCTGGATGTTCTCAAGAATGTGAGGAGGCTTCCCCGCGTCTTTGAGTTTGGTACGGGCACGGGCAAAGTATGGTGCGTATCGGCCCGCAGCATCGGCGGTGCGCTTGATTTCTTCCAGGGCGTTTATGAGCGTCTGGTGCGTCGCCTGATCGCCCTGGTTCAGGCGCAGCATTGCCTGCGTAAAATCCTGTTCCAGGATGTCTGCGCCGGTAGAAATATTGTGGGTTAGCCGCTGCATAAATATTTTGGGGTCTACCCACCCGTGGGTGTCTGTGGGGGTGGACAGCAGGGCGTATGGGCGTTTTTGGCGAAGGTGCTCACCGATTTCCCGGATGCGCTCGTTCACGGGTGTTTTTTCATGCGCTAGGTGCTGCTCATATTCTTGTACAGCTGAGTTTTCCGGCTCTAGGGCGCTGAGGATGAGGTATGCGATCTGATGCCCTGCACGGTGTTCGTGTATCCTCTCTTCCGCCTGCCGGGTGAGGGGTTTCAGCACTGAGGTGTCGCGGTTTTCACTCATGAGCCAGTGGAACAGCAGCTCGCTCTCCAGCCCCTGCACGGCCTCTTGCATAGCGTGCAGGGTGCGTGCGTAGGCGTCTTGCTGGCTGAATGGGGTTACTGGCTGCGCGGGTGAGGCAGGCACCGGATAGGATTCTTCGAGACCCGCCGTATGCTGCGCGGTTTCTTCTTCTGTGTTTGCCAGCAGCCCGGCCTCTTCCAGCTCCTGCCGGGCCACCGGGCTGAGGCTCTGCGCGTGCTGGTGCAGTGTTTCGGCTGCGTTGCACCGTACCAGTAGTTGTGCGGCAGCCACCTGCACCTGCGGGTGGGTGTGTCCCAGCGCGGTAAGGGCCAGTTCGGTGACCGGCCCGTCCCCGCCTGTGGCTCGTTCAGATTCCAGGATTTTCAGTACCGTCAGCGCGTTCGCTTTAGTTGTTAAAAGCGCCGGGGCGCATCCGTGGATGAATCGGTCAGCGTCAAGAAGTCCTGCCCGGTGCACCGCTGAGAGTTGTTTGACCGCCAGGGTGATGGTCGCTCCCACAGATGAGCCGAGCAGGTTCACGAGCGCACCCTGCCGTTGGGCGGATTCTGCGGCGGTGGGGGTCAGGGCGGTGTACATACGGGAGAACCATCCGGCACGGTAGGCGGCGAAGTCCCGTGCTAATGCGTCAAGGCAGGCGTCTAGCAGGCGTTCTTTGGGGATCAGCCCTTCGTGGGTGGCGGTGAGCAAATCTTCCTGCCAGGTGGTTCCTGGCATGAACTTATCTATATTCGTGAGCGAGTTCTCGGGGGTGCCTTCTACGGTGAGCAGCTGCCACAGCAGTTCGTCGCGTAGTTGCTGATCGTGGCGTAGTAGTACCTGACGCAGCGGGGTGTTAAGGTTCATGAGTGCCAGGAAGTAGTCGTCGTTGTGTTCCAGCTGCACCCCGTCGTAGAGCTCGGCCAGCCGGAAGAACCCGTTATTGCGCCAGTGGATCATGGCCTCTGCCAGAAGGTCCACTTGGCTTTGGGCGCTGTCCCCTATGGTTAAGCTGTCGTAACCGTTGGATTTGTAGAGGTCGTATACCTGTTCAAGGCCTTTTTCTGCGGCAAGCTGGGGCAGGTCCTGTATGAAGGTGTTGAAAGAGGCTCGAAGGTCTTGTGGGCTGCTCATTTATTGTTCCTAGAGGCTGGGTGGGGCGGTGTCTCGTTCATTATAGGGTTCAGCTCGCCTGGATACACCGGGGGCGGTCACTGCTGCCGAACCTGTGGCGTTTTGTGTGGCTTGACGCAGGCTCCTCCTGCCCGGGGCTGTGGGTGGCGTATATCCTGTGGCTTAGGGCGTGCGGGTGTCTTGTCTGACTGTGGGTTATGGGCAAGAAATATAATAATATATACATTTTTACTGCTATAGAATAAAGCATATCTTTATATTTTCTGAATAAAGTTTCAAGCCCCCAAGAAACCACAGGAATATTAAAAACTTACACTTGCAATAGTTTATGAAGTAAATATAAAAATACCTTATCTCACACAATAAGGATATCCTTAATAAATCCGCCTTAATGTCTCTATAACCCTATAAAAATTCTAAAAATTCGCGTCTTAAAAGCAAATTTTACGGCGTGTTACGACGCTTATCTTCCGTAACTGACAACCTGTCAGTTAGTATATGGATGTAAGGGCACATGGGGAATAAAAGCCGTATCGTACTATTATTCGATACGGGTTTTATGACCTGCACCATAACCAGTTCGGGGGTGCGCCTAAACATCGCGCACCCCGCGCAGGAACCCTCCCCAGGCCATATAAAGTTCAAGGCAGAACACCGGCTGAAAGGAGGCGGTACACAAACAGATTTCCGGGGCGCACCAAGCCCCGTCCCGTTCCCTCGCTCGCACCTGTACACCACTGCACACACGTACATTTATCGAAGGAAGAAAAATGCATACCACTCTTTTAATGGTGAGTTCGAGTGGTGTTGAGCTGGACTTTCCCGCCTGGCTGCGCATCACGCACTTCATTAACTTTCTGATGATGGGGTTCCTCATCCGCTCAGGCTGGGAAGTTATCGCCTCCCACCCGCGCTTTTACTGGAATAATCACTGCACCCCGGGCTCCGAATGGCTCCGTTTTACAAAAGACAAGGTTTCAACCGTCCCCGGCGAATACACCGCTCGCGACGATCAACGAAGCCTCTCCCCTCTTATTTCGCTACCCGGTAAGGCTCAGATCGGTTTGGGACGCGCATGGCACGCCCTAGCCACGGTTATTTGGGTGGTGAACGGCCTGATCTATGTGACCCTGCTGTTCGCAACCGGGCAGTGGCGGCGTATCGTACCCACCTCTTGGGAGATTTTCCCCGAGGCATGGCACTCGCTCACAATCTACGCGGGCTTCCAAGTGCCCTCCATTGAGCACTTCCAGCCGTACGATGCCCTTCAGAAGCTCATGTACTTCACCGTGGTGTTCATCGTGGCGCCGCTGATGATCGCCACCGGGCCCATTATGAGCCCCGCGTTCTGCGGCCGCTTCCCCGGCTACGTCAGGCTGTTCCGCAACCGCCAGACCGCCCGCTCCATCCACTTCTTGGGCATGGCGTTCTACTGCGTCTTTACGGTCATGCACGTAGCACTGGTGTTCATCGTGCACCCGCAATACAACATTGCGCACATGATGCTGAATAAGAGCTACAACGAGATTGACGCCGCCCAATTCGCCCAGGCAGTCACCATGCTGATCGTTGGCGTGGTCGCAGCCGTGGCCCTGTGGCTAGGCGCCTCGTACTGGTCGCTGCGTGATCTGCGGTTCACCCAGACCTTCATTTGGGGCCTGACCCAGCCGGTCCGTAACGTATTCCTTGACCGCATCACCTCCCGGCAGGTGAAGAAGAAGACCTTCACGGATGCCGATATTTCGCCGTTCCACTGGGTGAACACCCGCCCGCCAACAGAGCGTGAAAGCACCGAATGGAACCGCCTGCGCGAGAACGAATTCGTGGACTACCGCCTAGAGCTAGGCGGGCTGGTGAAGGAGCCGAAGTCGCTGAGCATCGACGATTTGAAGGCTCTTGGCAAAGAAGTGAACATTACGATGCACACCTGCATGCAGGGGTGGACGGGCATCGCCAAGTGGGAAGGCGTGCGCCTACGCGACGTACTCGCCCTCGTGGAGAAAGACGAAAACGCCCGGTACGTGATGGTCACCTCCTACGGGCACGTGGGCCACACCTACGATGGCCGCCCGACCGAGCCCTACTACGAGTGCTTGGACATTTCCATGGCAATGGAGGACGAAACCATCCTGGCGTGGGGCATGAACGATAAGCCCCTACCGGATGTGTACGGCGGGCCCCTGCGCCTGCGTGCAGATTCCATGCACGGCTACAAGATGGTCAAGTGGGTGCAGAAGGTCGAATGGATCAGCGATTACCGCGACGTTGGCGACGGCCAGGGCGGTAGCCGCGAAGACTCCGGCCTGCAGCACTTCGACGCACGCGCCTAATATTACCTGCTGCTTGTTCCATGGCAGGCACCCAACCGGGTGAAAATAAAGCGCCCCGTGCGCCGGTCACAGTACCGGCACACGGGGCGCTTTCACGCGGTCATCAGCAGATCTTGTGTGTACTCAATACCCCCGAAACCCGCTCACTATGTGCAGCTTTCGCTCCATACAGGGAAGCCCTGGTATGCCCCTGGGCTATTGTGTTACAGCCCTTTATACCGGTAGAGCTGGCTGAGCGAGGCGACCGTCGGTTGAAGCACAATATCGGCTTCCTCATCTTCCCCCACCACGGTGGCACCGGCCAGGTTCAGGTAGTCAGCCACCGTAAACGGTGCATAGTGGGCGAACAGCTCGAACATGGCCTTCACGACGGAACCAGACTCTATAACATTCACCCCAGAACGAATACCCACATCCGTAATCGTCATGGTGCGCTCCTTCAGATCCAAAATCAGCGGCAGCGAACCGCGCGCCCGCGACGTGAGCGTGAACTTGGTGCGCACCTGACTCACCTCATGCACATTCTTACCCACGCCAACACGCGGTAAAAGCATGAACCCGGCGAACAGGTCGTTCACATCCGCAAGAGTGTTCTCCCCGCTGTGCCCTGCGTAAAGCTGCACGGTGGGCACCGCGTACCGCACCCGGTCCTCACGGGCCTGCGCAATTTTCAGGTCAATAAACTCCCACGCGCCGCCGGTTCCGTTCGTCACGTCCCCCGAATGGTAGCAGTACTTTTTAGCCCGCTGACTGCCGTACCACACGCGGTCTATCAGCGCACCTTTCGCATCGTACAGCAGCACCGAAAGGTCAACATCGGCAGGTGAGTTCCAGTAGGTGAACAACCGAATCACACTGTTCTTAGCGGGGCTTTTCGCCTGCATCGCCTGAGGATCAAGCCGCACACGGTTATAGCGGCTCAACCCCAGCAGAGACTCGCTGGCGCTACGGTTACCCAGAGGCATGGCCAAGGAAGCCACATCGTGGGGAACATGCACACGAACCCCACTCAGCCGCCCCGACAAACCACTCTTCACGGCGTGCAGGCCCAACTCAAGCTGCCTTTGGGTGTACGAACCAGCGGGGACCACCGACCCCACCCCTGCCTTATCAATCACGAGACGGTGCTGCCCCGAACCAGCAGCTATATTCGTGTACATATTGTGCATCTGCACCAGAAGAGGCGCAGCCACACGCGGCGCCACCTGGCAGAACGCGTCAGCAACCTGCTGCTGATCACCGCTGAAGTACCGCAAGGCCCGGTTGAGCTGACGCGCAAACACCCCGGGGCGGCGGGACAGCACCCGCGTTACCTTATCCACATCACAGCTGCGGTAGGCGGCATCCACCTCAGACTCATAACTGCGCATTTCACCGTTGTACAGGGCGTCAGCCCACACATTCAGGTACACGAGGGAGGGGTATTCCCCAGGGTGGATAGTGCGCGCCAGTCGTTTAAAACGCTCCGCGTGCGTGGCGGTGTCGTAGCAGGCGGCCTCATAGTCGCGCTCGCAGAGGGTATTAATGAGCCGGGCTATAAATGTGCGCTGATGGCGGCGCAGCTTAAACCGGCTGGGGTCGCTCAGGCTCAGATCGCCTTCAGTCCCCAGCAGGTTAATGTTGCTCAGAGCCACCGCAATGCGCAGCACCTCGTTGAGGGTGCGCGCCTGGTGGGCGTAATCGGTGGATATTGCGGCCGCCAAAAACGCCAGGTTCTCACGGAATGCGAACGGTCCCTCTAGGGTGGGCAGTGCATCGTAAAACACCAGGTGGGTAGCGAGGGTAAGCAGATCGGCCCGGTCGAATTCGCTGTACACCTGGTTCTGGGTTGCAATTTCGGTGAAGAGCGAGCACATTAGCGGCACGATGCGCCCTTCACCGCGCAGCAGCACCACCTCACGCTGATCCCGTTCACTGTTGGACAGTTCCCCACGCTCGCACGCCAGCTGCCAGTCGTACGGGCGGAAATCGGTAATGACCTGCGCATCGGGAATATCACCGTAGGGTTGGTTATTGGCAAACCACCAGATCGCGTCGCAGCAGGGGCAGGCAACGGTGTACAGGCACAAGTGTTTCGCCATTTCTCTGCGGCCCATAAACCGGGTAACGTAGTGAAGCATCTGCTCCGTGTACCTCTGTGTATCAGTGAGGGTGGGCTCGATAATGTCGAAGTCTTTACGGAAGGCACACCCACCCCGGTCACCGCCGTGCAGGTGCTTCCAATCTGCAATAAGATCGGCCAGCTCATGCTCACTCATGCGCATGAGGGTTTTCTGGCTTTCGGTGGAGAGGACCATCCCCAGCTCGGCAAGCACACGCACACGCTGATGCAGCTCATGTTGCGGAACAGGGTCGGACGCGAGGACGCTATTAAGAGGGTAAATGCCGGTACGGCGGAGGATGACCTGCTGCAACTGTGCCATTGGTGCTGTCTTTCTACTGGACCCCAGTCCTTGCTGGAGGTGGCTGGCGCTTCCCCCGCGCCCATACCGGATTACGGGTGTACGGGGGTGCACGTTCCACGTTTTTGTGGAACATAACAGGATATTCTTGTTGGTACTCTTCTGTCAATGTAGCGGTTTTCGAGACACTTCTGTACTCATAACAGCTTATTTTTATACTGTTATTTCGAGGTCTCTCCCGCCCACTTTAGGTATCTCTGCACAGCGCAAACACGGTCTGCCGATACCCATTCGCATAGTATAAATATGTGTACGAGTCATCCCCCTGCACCCGAACGGTGCAGGGGGATGATAAGCACTTTACTGAGTGTCCCTTGTGGGCTTACTGGTCGAGAATAATCACGTCCAGGGTACGCGGGCCGTGCACACCCTCTACACGGATCAGCTCAATATCGCTGGTTGCCGAAGGGCCGGAAATCATGGTCACCGGGCGCTCATAAGTGATGCGATCGATCGCCTCAGGCACCAGTTCAACCACGGTAGAGCGGGGCACCACACAGATGTGGTGGTCCGGTACCAGCGAGATTGCGCGCCGCCCCTCATCCTGGTTGGAGTTCAAGAAGATCGTTCCGGTCTCAGCGCAGGAAACGGTTGAGGAGGTGACCACCGCATCCACAGCATCCAGCTGGTGCACCGTCAGGGCACCCGGCTCCAGGGTGCTGCCGGAGTCGGTGAAACAGGTGCGGGTGGGGGTGTCTTCCGGCAGCCACTGCCGGTTCAGGCCCACGGGAACCACATAGTGCGAGGTCTCCCCCAGCCGCTCAGCGATCACATCCGCAATATTCGCTTCGGTCGCTTCGAACACATTCGCCTTGTAATCAATGAGGCGGTCCACGAGCATCTCAATAGTCTGCTCCTGGTTCAGGTGGCTCACCCGGCGGTAGTTACGCTGGGGTTCCGGCGCCACGGGCGCATCCGCGAGGGAAGTACGGATGCGGGCGAGGATGTCTTCTTTAGCTGATGACATTTATGCATTCTCCTTGGGGTCATGCGCTGCCTGAGCGTCCATCGCGGCCTTGGCGTTAGCGGCAGCCTCAGCGGCCTTGCCCTTATTCGCTTCAATGAGGGCGGCAATATCCACGCGCTGGGCGCTGTCGCGGGCGGGTGCGCCTGACTTTTCTTTACGCCACCAGTTGCGGAACGATTCCTTGGGCGGTTCGGGGATGTCGCGGTATTCAGTCCAACCGCCCACAATACCGGGCAGTTTAGAGATCTTGTGCTTCTTGCCGGTAATCAGGCGTGACATGGGCAAGCCGCGCTCGGCGACTGCCATCATCTTACCTGAGGAGAACAGCTTCTTAGCGCCGTACATCATGGCATCCATCTGGGTGGGTGCGTGCTTCTTCCGGCCCGCGAATTCGCCCGCAGCGTGCTTGGCGTCCACGTCTTTGCCGCGCAGGTGCACCAGCACCTCGGGGAAGTTGATCTTCACGGGGCACACTTCGTAGCAGGCACCGCACAGCGAAGATGCGTACGGCAGCGAGTTATTGTGCGCCGCCTCAATACCGGAAAGCTGGGGCGAAAGAATCGCACCGATCGGGCCGGGGTAGGTGGAGCCGTAGGCGTGACCACCGGCGCGTTCGTACACGGGGCACACGTTCATGCAGGCGGAGCAGCGGATGCAGCGCAGCGCCTGGCGTCCCAGTTCATCGGCCAGCACGGCGGTACGGCCGTTATCGATGAGGATTACGTGCAGGTTCTGCGGGCCGTCACCGGGGGTTACGCCCGTCCACATGGAGGTGTAGGGGTTCATGCGCTCACCGGTGGAGGAGCGCGGCAGAAGCTGCAGGAATGCCTCGTAGTCCTGGAAGGTGGGCAGCAGCTTCTCAATACCCATGAACGAGATGAGGGTATCGGGTAGGGTCAGGCACATACGGCCGTTGCCTTCGGATTCTACGATGGTCATGGTGCCAGTGTCAGCGATACCGAAGTTCACGCCCGAAACGGCGACCTTAGTCGAGAGGAACTTCTCGCGCAGACGGTTACGCGATGCCTCCGCAAGTTCAGCGGGTTCATCGGTAATATCCGGGTTAATGCCTTCAATCTTCTTGAGGAAGATATCGCGGATTTCGCGGCGGTTACGGTGAATTGCCGGAACCAGGATGTGCGAGGGGCGGTCTTCGCCCAGCTGCACGATTTCTTCCGCAAGGTCGGTCTCAATGGCGTTAATGCCGTTCTCTTCCAAGAATTCGTTCAGACCGGTTTCGGCAGTTGCCATGGACTTGATCTTAATAATCTCGTCCACACCCTGTTCGCGAATCAGCTCGAGAGCGATCTGGTTTGCTTCGCGTGCATCGCGCGCCCAGTGCACGTGCCCGCCGCGCGCGGTAAAGTTACGCTCGAACTGCTCCAGCATCTGCGGCAGGTTGTACAGCACATAGTTCTTCACCATTTCGCCGGTGGTGCGCAGGTCCTGCCAGTCGGGCAGTTCGCTGGTGACGCGGGCACGCTTATTGCGAATAGCGTGGGTTACGAACCGCAGGTTATTGCGCAGCTGGTCATTCTTCAGCTCACGTTTGGCGTATTCGGGGAACGGTTCGTTCTCAAAGATATTGCCTTCGCCGTAGTGCACGACCTTCGGCATACCCAGGGGGATTGAAGTGGAAGTCATCATCAACCTACTTTCTATGCGAAGGCGAGTTCTACGTTGCCGTCAATCTTCAGCGGGTTCGCTTTAGTGGAGGCGAGGATTTCGGCAAAGTGAATGGTTTTTACGGGTGAGCCTTTGCGGGAGAGAGCGCCGCCAATATTCATCAGGCAGGAGCAGTCGCCGCCGGTGCATACGGATGCGCCGGTCTTCTCTACGTTGGCCGCTTTATCGGAGACCATCGCACCGGAAACATCAGCGTTTTTGAAGGAGAAGGTTCCGCCGAAGCCGCAGCACTGGTCAAGGCCCTCAATTTCGGTGTACTTAATACCTTCAACGGTGCGCACCAGATCCTGCTGACGGGTTCCCAGGTGCAGCAGGCGCATGCCGTGGCATGAGCTGTGGTAGGTCACGTGCTCGGGGAAGTAAGAACCAAGCTGCTCAGCGGCGTTGGTAATGCCCAGAACATCAATCAGCAACTGGGACAGTTCAAAGGTGCGGGCTGCAATCTGCTCAGCTTTGACAGCAAGCGCCTCATCACCTTTGCGGCGAGCGATCATGGGCTGCTGGTGCCCCAGAGAAGCCACACAGGAGCCCGACGGTGCCACAGCTACGTCCCAGTCCCAGGCGGAGAATGCATCAACATGGTTCTTGACAATGGGGTAGGCGTCGTCGAAGTAGCCGGAGTTCACGTGCATCTGGGAGCAGCAGGTCTGCCCGGGAGGGTATACCACCTCGTGCCCCAGACGTTCAAGGATTTCGACGGTCGCACGTGCCACGCGCGGATACATGCCGTCTACAATGCATGTTGAGAAAAGTGCGATGCGCATGTTTATTGTCCGCTCCTTTCCTGGTTAATTAAATTTTTCTCGCAGCCTCTTTAAGTGGGAAGACGCCTGCTGTTGCAGCGGCGGTTTCGCACCAGCGCGGCAGCATAGCTGCTAGGTGTTAGCGTTCCTTGATATGCCGGGTCACAAAGGCAGGCGGGGCGGAAAAATTTAGGTGTTAAACTTTTCTTCTTACAGTACATTTAACACTATCGGTCGGGCATTTCTTTAATTTAAATACCGCACATTTTTTTCACCAAATTATTTTTAAGGTTTACCTTATTTTTAGGGTTGCCGCACCCTTCTTAAGGTCATGCCAACCCTACCTCTGAGGGTGGGGTTTAAGATTTTCTCCCCCAAACGCATCAGCGGGGCCTAAACCCCTACCGTTTCTTCCTGACTGTCAGCGTCTTGAAGCAGGCATTCCCCAGACTAACGAGGGTATTTCCCCCGCCCCTTGCAATCACATTAAGCGGAGTGCCGAATCGTGAAATATTTTCCATATGCTTCTCATAGCGCGGTTTTACCAGCATTTACACCCTGCAACCGCCCTACCCTATTTGCCCCGCGTGAGCAGCATCATGTACTCTTCAAACTAGCACTTTATTGGTCTGACCACATACCCCTGCGGTCTATAGAACAGCAGCGGGTAACCTTACCGGGTAATGGTCTGACCACACATCTATTCCTGTACCAAAGGAGTTACCAGTGGATAAGTTCACTGCCGTCACCGATGCCGTGGGAGGAAGCCTCGCACTGAGCGCGCTTGTGGCGACCATACCGCTGCTTACGTTCTTCATCATGCTTCTGGTCGTCAAAGCTCGCGCCCATTGGTCGGCCCTTGTCGCGCTAGCAGCATCCATTCTTGTTGCCTCCTTCGGCTTCACGATGCCGTTCGATCTGGCCGGTCTTAGCGCCCTGCGTGGAGCTATCTATGGTTTGGTGATCTGCTGGGTGATTCTGGGGGCTATTTGGTTCTACCAGATCACCGTGCTCTCAGGGCGTTTTGAAGATCTGCGCCGCACCTTTGACCGTCTCGGCGGCGGTGATTTGCGCATCCAGGCAATCCTCATTGCGTTCTGCTTCGGTGGCCTGCTTGAGGCTCTGGCTGGCTTCGGTGCCCCCGTGGCAATTACCGCAACCATGATTCTTGCTCTCGGTGTGAAGCCGCTCAAGGCCGCTATTACCGTGCTGCTGGCTAATACCGCGCCCGTGGCGTTCGGCGCTGTTGCTGTTCCGATTGTGACCGCTGGTGACGTTGGCGGCAAAGACTCGTACGTGATCGCAGCTATTGTTGGTCACCAGGCACCGTTCCTGGCGATGTTCGTCCCCGTCATTCTGCTCTTCATCCTTGACGGTATGAAGGGTGTTAAGGATGCGTGGCTCCCCGCTTTCGTTATCGGTATTTCCTTCGCTATTGCGCAGTGGATTACCGCCGCAACTCCCGCCTACAACCTCACCGACGTGGTGGCATGTATTGTTTCGATGGGTGCTGCGGTGCTCTTCCTGCGCTTCTGGAAGCCGCGCGGTGTTGAGGGCGTGCGTGAACGCTACGGCCTGCCTTCACAGTCTGAGGAGAAAGAGGCACTGCCCGCAGTGCGCGTGTGGATGGCTCTGCTGCCCTACCTGATTGTGGTCGCTATCTTCGGCCTCGTGAACCTCAATGCCGGTTTGAAGGCATGGCTGAAGACCGTGGCTATTAAAATCAATATCCCCGCGCTCAGCTCCCGTCTGGTCACCAAAGACGGCACACCCGTCAAGGACGCCCCTTACACCTTCACCTGGCTTTCAAACCCCGGTACTCTGCTGATTATCTCGGGCCTGATCGTTGCGGTTGTTTACTTCTTCTTCAACGAGAAGGGGCGGTATGGTTTCAAGTTCCCAGCCGTTTTCGCCGAGTTCGGTTCGGTCATCTACCGTATGCGCTGGACGATTCTGACCATTGCCTCGGTGCTGGCGCTGGCATACGTCATGAACTTCTCGGGTCAGACCGTCGCAATGGGTACTTTCTTGGCGGGCTTGGGTACCATTTACGCAGTACTGGCACCGGTGCTGGGCTGGATTGGCACCGCGGTGACCGGCTCGGATACCAGCGCAAACGCGCTCTTCTCCAAGCTACAGGTATCCGCTGCCGAGAACCTGCAGCATGCTGGTGTGAGCGGTGCGACCCCCGAGCTGATGCTGGCAGCAAACACCACCGGTGGTGTGGTCGGCAAGATGATCTCGCCGCAGTCACTGGCTATTGCGGCCACCTCTGTGGATATGGAGGGCAAGGAATCCGAGATCCTCAAGGCCGTGGTTCCCTGGTCGTTTGCGATGCTCGTGGTCGTCTGCCTGCTGGTCTTCCTGCAGACCAATATCCTCTCGTTCCTCGTTCCCTAGCCCTTAGGGTTCCGTAACGAGCGAGAGCTGGCGGGGCGGGGCACCACAGGGTGCACCGCCCCGCCGCTGCACTACCGGAAGGCAGTGCGGGCATTATAAAAATACTGTAGGCTTGCAGAGCACAACATTGGGCGTGGTTCTGTGACGAACCCGCCCAGGCGGCGTACACGCCCTCAGGCACCCACCCACAGGGTTTTGCACCCTGAAGAGTTGCACAAGCTAAAAGTCACTTTCAGATTTCACACGAAATGGGACATACTCATGACGCGCACAACAGGCCCAGGGACGATCATGCAAGAGCGTAGTTACAGCATCCTGCTCGAAAACTTTGAACGCAGGCTGCGCCTGGGGGAGCTGCGTGTGGGCGATAGGTTACCATCCGAACGCACCCTAGCCGAACAGTACGGTATTTCACGCCCATCGGTGCGTGAGGCCCTGCGTATTTTGGGGGCTTTGGGGCTGATTCGTTCCAGCACCGGTTCGGGCCCAAAATCCGGCGCTATCGTTATTTCTGAGCCCTCAGATGCGCTCAGTTGGGCGCTTCGCATGCACATTGCCACCCGCAACCTGCCCGTTAAAGACGTGGTTTCCACGCGTTTACTGCTGGAGGGGCCTGCCGCACGTGCCGCCGCGAACGCTCCGGATTCTGCTGAGCGTGACCTCGCCTTAGAGAACGCCCGCGAGCACCTGGCGGAGATGGATTCGCCAGATATTTCCAATGAGCGGTTCCATTTCTGCGACACACGTTTTCACTACGAGCTATCCCGCTTGAGCGGCAATATTGTGCTCGATACGGTCATTGATTCTTTGCATATGGCCACTATCAGTTACGTGCAGGAGGCGGTTCCGCTGCTGCGTGACTGGGCTGCGGTTAAGCAGACTCTGCAAGATCAGCACCGGGGAATCTATGAGGCGATTTCCACTCGTGATGAAGAGGCCGCCTATGAGCGCGTATGTGAGCATATTAAATGGTTCTATTCGCTCTCCGACAGGGCCCGCGAGCAGCAAGAGTGGACGGGTTCTCACCCGGCATCGCAGGTGTTGCACACCGATCTTAGGGGGTAAACTCAGAATCCGCGCGGAAGTTCAGCGGTTTGATACGGCCCCTAACGCAGGGCACGAACGTGGAGTACGCTCTGGCCGATGCCTCCAATTCACCCGGTAAAATAGGGGTATGAGCAAGAGGGAACCGCGCAAACACACAAATACCGCGCATATCCCCCGTCTGCCGTCCCCTCTAAGTGCCGCTATGCGCGCCGCACGCCGTGCGGGCCGTATGCTTGAGCCAGCTCTGCTTTCTTCCTCCGAACTGGTGGGGTATCTGCCGTTTACCGCGCACGGGCGTACCCTGCACTACCGGGTGGGGAATGCGCACCGTCTGGACGGCGCAGGTTCCTCTCCCGGTGTGCTTTTCTTCTTTGATGGCGACTATCTGCTGCGCTCCGGCAGCCGCCTGCTGCGGCGCACCTCCACCCTGCGAGAGGAACTATCGGATATCGCGTATCAGCACCGCATGCTTCTGGTACCTGTGCTGGCACCGGGAACCGTTAATGAGGGTGTGCTGCGTGAGGCAACCACGAACTGGTGGGTGCGTGCCCGCGCAAACGGCCGGGTATTCCGCGCCCTCGCTGCAGATCTGCATGAGAGATACGGGTACGACCGATCCCGCGTGTGGCTTGCCGGTTACTCCGGTGGCGCAGAGTTCATTGCCTACGAGCTGCTATTACACGCCGCCGACGCAATGGTAGGAGGAGGCGCCACCCTCATTGGCGGCGGCGGTGCAGACGGCATCCCAACCCAGCACCGCGCCCCCAATATATCCCTCAGCCACCTATTATTGAGCTGGCATGTGGGCGATAAGGACGGCCGCTCCCCCAGGCTTCTGAACGACACGCGATCCGGTGGGCTGTGGTCGGCACAGGTTGCAGCGCAAGAAGGCGGCCAGTTCTATGCGAGGCTTGGTGCGCGCACGGCCCTGCACGTTATGCCGGGGCAAGGGCACCGAAACTACCCCATCACCCAGTTGGTGCGCAATGACCTGGCGATGGCTACCCGCTTGGGGTACCTGTAGCCCCTCATAGTTTGTCCGCAAGCCCGCTGCTGATTTCATTGTGCGACTCACCCGCATGGTGTGCCGCGAGCTTTACAGGACACAGATGATGAACGTAATACTCCCGTTATTTACCCTAAAGTTGCTGGTTTTTTAAACTTTTTAGGTTAAAAACCTTCACCCATTCGCTATTTACTGACGCATTGCGGTAAAGTGTCACTATGCCTCGTATTTCTGCAGCCACCAACGCCGCCCAGCGTGAGAACACCAAACGTGCCATCCTCGAATCTTTTGGCAAGCTCCTGTACTCGCGCGGCCTGCCGGGCCTCACCATGACCGATGTCGCCAAAAATGCTGGCATTGGCCGCACCGCAGTCTATAACTATTTTGCCGACATGGGTGAACTGCTGGTAGCCTACGCCCTAGACGAGACCGAAAGGTTCATTAAAGAACTTGATGAAGGGCTCGAAGGCGTCGACAACCCTATCGACCAGCTTGCCGTCTATATTCGGCTGCAGATTGAAGACCTCGCACGCCGCCACCTACCCCCCGGGCCGGCCATGCGTTCCATGCTTTCCCCCGAATCCTACGCGAAACTCGGTAAGCACGTGCGGGAGCTGCAGATGGTACTGGCAGATATCCTCTCAGCGGCCATCGCCGAACGCTACATCCCCGAAAACGACATCAGGGAACTAGCGATGCTCGTACACGGTTCGCTCTCCTCCAGTGCAGGGCGCACCGAAGACGCCCCCGACGAAGACACCCGTGAACGGCAGATCCAAAGCACCATCCGCTTCATCCAGATGGGCTTGGGTGCACGATTCGACACAGACGGCCAGCCCATCAAGCTAGACAGTGCACCCCAGGCACCCGCCAACGCTTACTCTAACGACGAGCCAAACAGCGAGTCGATGCACCTAAGTATTGCCTAGCCGAACCGTGAGCCGCAAACCCCTCGCAGGTTTCCGGCCTACTGACAGCAGATAGCAAAGAACCCCCGCCGCAAGGTCTCGGGGGTTCTTTGAGTCTATAGGGAAGCTAGTCGCCTAGCCGTTCTGCGCATGAGCGCCCTGCGGCAGCAGCCTGGGGTCAAGCGTATCCAAGTCAAGGATACGCGCATACATAACAGACCGGCTGTGCAACGCAGTGCGCAAAGCACGATGCAGGCCATCCTCCAAGTAGAGCTCCTGCTGCCATTTAACCACGTGCGGGAACAAGTCACCGAAATAGGTGGAATCCTCCGCCAGCAGAGTCTCAAGATCAAGTGTTTTCTGAGTAGTGGTCAGCCAATCCAATCTCACCTGCTGCGGCGGAATACTCCCCCAGTCGGCATTCGACATACCGTGCTGGGGGTAAGGCCGGTGGGCACCCACTTTCTTGAAAATCATACCCACTATTTTACGGGGAAATACTGTGTGTTCGCTGTGCGTTACGCCAATGGCGCGGAACAGCAGTCCGTTTTCGTTCTCCCCCTAACTGCCCCGCAACAAGCATGGCAGCCCGCACTGGCCCACAACAAAGACTCACAAGGAAAAGCTGCGGTTCCTACAGCTGCCGCGCCCAAACACCAGAAAGAAAAATCCCCGGCCTCAAAAAATCGAGACCGGGGAAACAGCGGAGGATGGGGGATTTGAACCCCCGAGGGCGTGAACCCAACACGCGTTCCAGGCGTGCGCCATAGGCCGCTAGGCGAATCCTCCAGCTGAACACCTTACAAAAAGGCGAACGGATAATAGAATACACTACCCACAACGAAAACCTCAACTCCTCCACACCAGCCCCACCCCACACACCCAAATTCACAAGCACCGCAAAATCAGGTAGACTGATACGTGCCTCTTACGTGGCGTTATCTTGGAAAACTCCCCCAGGACCGGAAGGTAGCAAGGGTATTCGAGCTATGACGGGTGCGTAAGAGGTTTTTTATGCCCAAAAACATTCGCAGCAGAAACACACCGTCATAGCGTGCCCACGCTTCGCGGTTTCAGTCCCACGCCGGTAACGAAACCAAGCCCCATGCGTGCATCCGTGAACTAAAATAGTGTAGAACCCCGCGTCGTCAACCAGAAGGTCACCCGTGAGCACAGCACTCTACCGCCGTTACCGCCCCGAGACCTTCGCCGAAGTCATCGGGCAAGAACACGTCACCGAGCCGCTCATTACCGCGCTCACCAACAACCGCGTCAATCACGCCTACCTCTTCTCAGGCCCGCGCGGATGCGGCAAAACCACCTCCGCACGCATCCTGGCACGCTGCCTCAACTGTGCCCAAGGACCAACCCCCACCCCCTGCGGTGTATGCGACTCTTGCCGCGAACTCTCCCGCGACGGCGGCGGCTCCCTCGACGTCATCGAAATGGATGCGGCCTCCCACGGCGGCGTAGACCACGCCCGCGACCTGCGTGAACGTGCAACCCTCGCGCCCGTGCGCGACCGCTACAAAATCTTCATCATTGACGAAGCGCATATGGTCACCCGCGAAGGGTTCAACGCCCTGCTCAAAATCGTGGAAGAACCGCCCGAGCACATCAAATTCATCTTTGCCACCACAGAGCCAAATAAGGTTCTCGGAACCATCCGCTCACGTACCCACCATTACCCGTTCCGGCTGGTACCGCCCGAAGTTCTTCTGCCCTACCTCGAAAAACTCTGCGGCGAAGAGAACGTGCCCGTCGAATCCGGCGTGCTTCAACTCGTCATCCGTGCTGGCGGCGGCTCCGTGCGCGACTCGCTCTCCATTCTTGACCAGCTTATCGCCGGTGCCAACACCGAATCCGGCATTAGCTACGACCGCGCTGTCGCCCTGCTCGGGTACACGCACGCCCAGCTTCTCGACAACGTGATTGATGCGTTTTCCGCCCAAGATGCGCCCTCCCTCTTCGAGGCGGTCTCGCGGGTGGTGGCGACCGGGCAAGACCCCCGCCGTTTCGTCGAAGACCTGCTCGAACGCCTGCGTGATTTGATTGTGGTGCAGGCGGTACCGCAGAATGCCGCGCAGATTCTGCAGGGCGTTCCCGCCGATCAGATAGAACGCCTCAAAACGCAGGCGCAAGCCTTCGCCACGGCTCAGCTGACCGGCGCGGCGAGCACCGTTAACGAAGTGCTTAATTCTATGACCGGTGCCACCAACCCGCAGCTGCAGCTTGAACTGCTATGCGCGCGGCTGCTGGTTCCTGCAGAAGATACCACCGGGCTCATAGCACGTCTTGAATCCCTGGAACAGCGCATAGCAGCAGGCGGTACCGGCAGCTCCCCCGCCGCGCCGCGGGGCGCTGTCCCTTCACCCAACCGGGCTATGGCCCCCGGGCAGAACAACACAGGACGCGCCGCAGGTTCCGCCGACCAGCAAGCAAACAGCCCATCTGGCACGAACCCTCAGCCCGCCACTTCGCAGGCACCGGTTCACACCGGCCCGGTCTTTAGCAGCCCCACCCCGAGCGATGAACAGCCCCAGCCCAGCACATCACATGATGGTGCAGGCACGGCGGGTAGCGCCCCATCCCACGGGCAGCATCAGCAACAGACTACGCATACCCCACAACCCCCACGTCCTATGCAGGCGCAGGGTGATCAAGGAACCGCCCACCGCACCGCGGGTGCCTCCCAGCAGCGTCAGACCGTCCGCAACGGTGAGGGTGCATCTGACCCGTTACTATCGGTCCGCGGCAACTGGCGTGTGATCGTGGGGCGTGTGAGTGACCGCTCCGTAACCGAACAGCTGCTGCGCCTCGAACCGGTGCGCTACACCAATGGGGAGCTGTATGTGCGCGCCGATATGCCCACTCTGCGTGCCGTCAAAGCTTCGGTCACTGAGCTCAGTGAACGCGTGAGCGAATTCCTTCGCGTGAAAGTACGGGTGCGGGCTGAGGTCGCCAAGAAAACGCCGCGTGACGACGTGAAACCGGCTGGCAACCAAACGGGGAACAGCCCTGCTGCGCCCAGCAGCCAAGGCGCTGTGCCGTCTGCGACGCCCACAAGTACTGATACCTCTGCGATTGCTGACGGCCCGCGCGGGGGTGAAGATGCCTGGCGCCGCCACGGCCAGCCCGTGCAGCCGCAGGGCAGCGGACAAGACCAGCCGGCGGCAACCAGCGTAGACGACCCTCTATCGGCATGGCAGGTGGCGCCCATCCCGCAGGAGGATCCGGCGAGCACCACCCCCGAACCTGAGAACCCTAAAGAGCCCGGTGCGGCAGAGGGACACCCCAAGAATACGGGTAATACCGCGCCAAACCGGGCAGCACATACGCAGGCCCCTACCACCGCAGCCTCCACGAGTACGCGGGGCGAAGAGACTCAAACCCCCGCTAAGGGAACTACTTCCCAGCAGGCTGCACAAGGGGCCTCTCAGAGTTTCGCCGAGTCAGCTTACGCTGCGGCGGAATACCCCGCGCCCAACGATCACGATGTTCCCCCCGAAGACCCTTACTTTCCGTCAGCCCCCGACCCTGACGTGCATGGTGCAGGCGCTCACAGCGCAGGCGATGCCGCAGTACCCCCGCTCTCAGGCCCCTTTGAAGAACAGGGGCCGCAGGAATCGGCTGAAACCCCGCCCGAGGATACCGGGCAAGAGCCGCAGCAGCCGTTCGGGGAGCGTGATTCTTTCGCCTCCTCCACCCCTGCTGGTGTGCACACCGAGAAAGCCGGTGAACCGCAGAACAGCGCCGCAGAAGAGGAAGAAAAAGAAGAAACATTCGGTTCTTTTTCCACCCCCGAACCCGGGCAGGATTGGGCCCCTGTAGGTGCAGAGACCCTCCCCGGCGGGGCGGCCTCCGAGCCTTCAGAGGATGAAACCACCAACGGGCAGCCCAGCGAGCCTGAGCATTCGACGGCCCCGGCATCTAAAAGCGTATTTGCGGCCGCCTTTGAGGAGGAAGACAACTTTGAAACCTCAGCGGATGATGAGCAGGTAGAGTCCAGTGTGCATGTGGGTCTCAAAGCGGTTGAAAAAATCTTGGGCGGTAAGCTAATCGACGAAACGCCGCTATAGATGCACCCAGCTTGCAAAAGCCCGCAAACTGACCAGATGAAAGCGGTGGCCGCTCCCGCACGATAGGGAAAGCTTGCGGCGAAGAATGACGGTTAAGCGGGCACCAGCAGCAGCATATCCCCTATGCTGTACGGGTACGGGTTTACGGGGCACGTTTTTGCCCCTGCTACGCGCGTCATAAGAGGAGAAGCATGTACGAGGGCGCAGTCCAAAACCTCATCGATGAACTGGGTCGCCTACCGGGGGTGGGCCCCAAGTCGGCGCAGCGCATCGCCTTCTATATTCTCAACTCTGACGCCTCAGACATGGCGCGCCTGACCACGGCGATTTCAACAGTCAAATCGAGTGTGAGCTTTTGCGAAACATGCGGCAACGTTTCGGAGACGAAACAGTGCGTTATCTGCCGCGATGATCGGCGTGACCCAGCCGTGATTTGCGTGGTTGAGGAGTCCAAGGATGTGGTGGCAATTGAGCGCACCCGTTCCTTCACCGGGCGCTACCATGTGCTGGGCGGGGCTATTAACCCGCTGGCGGGGCTTGGCCCCGAGCAGCTGCGTATTCGCGAGCTGGTCTCGCGCCTAGCGGATGAGCGTGTTCAAGAGATTATTCTGGCGATGGACCCCAACCTTGAGGGAGAAGCGACCGCAACCTACCTGTCACGGATGCTGGTTCCGCTGGGTATTCGCCTCTCACGGCTGGCTTCCGGTCTGCCCGTTGGCGGCGACCTGGAATATGCGGATGAGATTACGCTCGGGCGCGCGCTTGAGGGGCGCCGCGTAATCAGTGAGGGCGCGGGTATTGCTCAGGCGAATGCTGCTGAAGATTTTGAGCAGGTGGTTGAAGAAGAGCAGGCGGAGCGTGAGCGTGCGGCTGCTGAATCGAAGGCACCGCGTAAACGCTGGAGCGGGAGCATGTTCGACGACCTTGACGATGCTCAGGACGGGGCGGGCCCCTCAAACCCTGAAGATACTGATGAACAGCAGGGAGAAAACAATAATTCTCTATCGGCTGCCCCTCCATCGCACGGCGAGCAGGCCACCGTTAATGAGGCTCTCATAGAGCAGGTGCTGCAAGACTCCGCCGAGAATCATGCCCCCAAACCAGAGGGTGGCACCTCCGAAATTCCTGTCGAAACAACACGTGCCGACGCGTACCGCTCAGCGGACTATGAGGAGCGTATCCGCAAAATCCAGGAGGAGCCACTGCGCACCCCCACCCCTCAGGTGCCGCCTCTGCCGGGCACTAAATATGTTAACCCGTGGGAGTAGCCTGCTCTCAGCCCCATAAGCTGCAGTGAAGACACCCCGTGAAAGTAAGAGTCTCTATGAATGAGCAGCGCACGCAGGTGTTTATGCCGAGGCTTTCTCCCCCGTAACCGCGCGGATCCGCCGAACCCCAGCCACAGCACAGATCAGGAACATCGCCACCACGAGAAGCTGCCCGGCCCCCAGGTGGCTGCTCAGCTCAGCAGACTTATTCTTAGCACCCTCAGCTGTGACAATGGCAACCATCATGTGCGCGTACATCACCCCGTGCACCGCCTGCCCCACCAGCAGACCCCAAATATTGGGCATTACTACCCACGCGCAGAACATGGCGAGCGCAGCCACCACATACACAACCACTACCAGTGGTGGGGCGTACGGTGCGTTCACTGCTGCGGTATAAACTTTTTTAAAGGTGACGGCAGGCACAGGAGTGTTTATGGGCCCCCAGCCTGTAACACTGCGTCATATTTCATGTTCTAATACACATACCCACATAATTCACACGGCGTCCCGCACGCGTCTACTATGGATTAGGAGCCGGGACCACCCCGGCGTTTACACTGCATACCTCACCCGGGGAGTTTTAATGAGCCTGATCGTCCAGAAGTTTGGCGGTTCCTCCGTTGCTGACGCCGAAAGCATTAAGCGTGTGGCGCGCCGCGTGGCGAACACCCGCAAGGCAGGGCACGATGTGGTTGTGGTCGTATCCGCAATGGGCGACACCACCGATGAGCTGCTTGACCTCGCCGCAGAAGTAACCAGCGCAGTCACCCCCTCACGCGAGCTTGATATGCTCCTGACCGCCGGGGAACGCATCTCAATGGCGGCGCTGGCGATGGCAATCAACGATATTGGTGTTCAGGCGAAATCGTTCACAGGCTCACAGGCTGGCATGATCACCGATGGCGTGCACGGTGCGGCGCGGCTGGTTGAGGTGAAGCCGGACCGCATCCGCGAGTCGCTTGAGGCCGGGAACATTGCGATTGTCGCAGGGTTCCAGGGCATGAACCGTCAAAGCAGGGATATTACCACTTTAGGCCGCGGCGGTTCGGATACGACCGCTGTCGCCTTGGCGGCCGCACTAAACGCCGATGTGTGCGAAATTTACTCGGATGTGGACGGCGTGTTCACTGCCGACCCGCGTATTGTCCCTACAGCGCATAAACTAAACACCGTCACTAGCGAAGAAATGCTGGAGATGGCTGCTAACGGGGCGAAGATTCTGCACCTGCGCAGTGTGGAGTATGCGCGACGGTTTAACCTGAAACTGCATGTACGTTCGTCGTTCTCTGAACTTGAAGGAACTATTGTTATCCCGGAGAACTCGGCGGAGCTCACCCCCACCCACCTGAAGGAGATCCCCTTGGAACAGCCCTTGATTTCTGGTGTCGCCCACGACCGCGGGCAGGCCAAGATTACCGTTGTTGGCGTACCGGATGTGCCCGGTTCGGCGGCGCGCGTGTTTGGCCTGATTAACGAGGCGAAGATCAATATCGACATGATTGTGCAGAACGTTTCTACGGACCGCCCGAACGTGACCGATATTTCGTTCACCTTGGACCAGGCGCACGGGCCGCTGGCCCTGCAGGCGCTTGAGAAGGCGCAGGCAGAGATTGGTTTTGAAGAGGTCATCTATAACGAGGCTGTTGGCAAGCTTTCACTCGTGGGTGCGGGCATGAAAACCAACCCGGGTGTTTCGTTCACGTTCTTTGAGGCGCTCAGCAACGCGGGTGTGAACGTCGAGATGATCTCCACCTCCGAGATCCGTATTTCGGTGATTACTGAGCTGTCGAAGCTTGATGATGCGGTGCGTGCCGTGCACACCGCCTTCGCGTTAGACACCGAAGGAGAAGCCACCGTCTACGGCGGGACCGGGCGCTAACCCCCCCCGGGTCCATACGAACACGCAAGCGTAAAGGGCGCTAGAGAGACACGTCTTACCTCTCTAGCGCCTTTTTCTATATGTTTCCACACTTAATATGTGAAATATCGGTTTATTGACTTCACTTATTTCAGATATATGGTACGTTGGTGTCTGTAATGTTATTGCGCCGCTAGTTGTCTACTATAGTTTCCCTTTATCCATGACGGGCATCAGCTATCTGGGCGAGACAGGAGAGAAAACATGTCTACAGCTATCTCTAACTTACGTGATGAAACCATTTCCCAAGCACGTATTGAGGCGCAACGTGTTCTTAAGTGGGCTGATGAAGCCGACTTTTCCCTCAGTGTTTCCGGGATGGGAAGTGAACAGATGGGGGACGCCCTCAATCAGGTCATCTCACGAGTCCTGCGCGCATTAGCGCAGGGTCAGAGCATCGACATTCAGCCTGTACCACGTGATTTGACCACTACTGTGGCGGCACAACGTATTGGAATTTCTCGCCCCATGCTCATGAAGGCAATCCGCTCAGGAGAGCTGCCCGCTCACAAAGTTGGGTCTCATTTCCGCATCCGCCCCGAAGACGCCGATACATTTCGGAAGAATCTATTGGCGCAAAAGGTCGCCGAGAATAAACGAGCGCTTCAGGAGCTATGGGCATTCGAAGAGGAAAATAATCTCGATGAAATACTCGGAGGCCCTGCGTGGTAACACGTGATTATTCCGTCCTTCTCGATACAAATATCCTGTAGAGTAAGACACTACGTGACTGGATTTTTCTTCTTGCCTTTGAATCTGACTACCGCTTCTTTCAACCTTACGTATCCTCAGGGATCCTTGATGAGTTCGGGTACCGTGTACGCCGCAAGAAGCCTAGATTGGATGATGGGGTTCTCGAAAAGTGGAAACAACAAATCCAGGATTCTGCACGAGGTACCATCAGCGGCTTCTTGGTAACAGATGTCCCGGGGTACCCCGATGTGCACGACCTTCATGTGCATGCTGCCGCTGCCTACGGCGGCATGCACGCGCTCATCACCAATGATGCAAAACTTCTGGATTTCGCGGCTACTGTGGAAGGCCAAGAAAATCAGGATTATGTAACACTTAGCGCTGATGAATTTCTTATGCAGCTCACCGAGTATGCACCGCCTGCCCTATTTGGAGATGTGTACCTTTGTTTTGAAAAGTATGCGCTAAACAAGGGCTACACGGAATTTAATATATGCCACGCATTAGAGGAAGCTGGCGCTGCTCAATTCGCTCGGTTCTTCCGTAGGACCATTATTATTCGCCCCGAGTATTGTCCATAAGGGTTTATCGTTTTATGATTTTCTGCAGGTCAGATAAAGTGCTGCTAGTATGCACTCCAGTAAGACACAGGTCAAACAGCTAGTTTGTCGTTGATTTACTCTAGAAGAATGAATGAACGCAACACTGTAGATATCACCCCGAAGCAGGAGTCACCTGCACCGGATATATCAGCAGAGCGCACCTTCCGCATCATGAATGCCAATACCTGGCGTACTTATGCGAGGGAGCATGAGCGCCGGGCGGGTTATTTTGCTGACCCGTTTGTGCGGCGGCGCGAGCAGGGGCAGGCGCATCCGGTTGAGGATTTTCTGTTTACGTACTACACGCTCAAGCCCGGTCAGTTCAAACGCTGGCATCCTGGGGCTGGTGTCATTCTGCTGGATGCCGCCGAACGTGTCAGCTGGAAATTCTACCGTGCAGCAACCGAAGACGAGCTCGTCTTAGCCGGGCTCTCCCCCGACGATGCACACACCCATGCCGAACGCGGTGACGCGATTCTCGTGGACGTACCCCAATTCGTGGACAAACGCGGTACCGCCCTCACGTTCACCCGCGAAATCTTGAGTAACACAGCCGATAAGAAGGCATTCTTCGGGTGCTTTGGTATGCACGAATGGGCGATGGCGTATAAATCGGTTCAGAACAATATTCGTCACGACTACCTGGATTTGCGTTTGGGCGCTGAAGGCACCGACCGGGTGGTTGAGTCGCACCGCATCCGCTGCTCGCATTTCGACGCGTTCCGGTTTTTCATGCCTCAGGCGGCACCCATGAACGAGCTGCAGCCCACCCGTGAAACACAGCGCACCATGGAGCAGCCCGCCTGCCTGCACGCCAATATGGATATTTATAAGTGGGCGTATAAGCTGATCCCGCTCATCGATTCAGCACTCGTGATGGACTGTTTTGAGCTTGCCTGGGATGCGCGTGAACTCGATATGCGAGCCGCACCGTACGACCTTCTCGCTTGGGGCTATGAGCCTATTAAGGTAGAGACCCCCGAGGGTAAAGCCGAGTATGTGCAGTATCAACGCGAGCTGTCGGAGCGTTCGGTGGTGTTGCGGCGACGTCTGCTGACCACCATAAACACATTCTTGTAATTACACGTTTACATCTAGCTGCATCCCGGCCCCGTCTGTCAGCGGTGCCTGCCAGGCATTGTTGTGAAAGCAGTTTTGCCGGTGTTCTTGTGCCGTACCAGCCCGTGAAATAGAGTACGTCTGCACGCTTTTTCACGGCGGCACTTCAAGGCTTGCGGTACCATTAAAGACGGCTCAACCAAAACTCACGCACCCAAGGAGTGCCCACACATGGCCCGTATTGTTGTTGATGTTATGCTCAAGCCCGAAATTCTTGACCCGCAGGGTAAAGCTATCGCTCACGAGCTGCCCCGTATCGGTCTAAATTCCTTCACCGACGTTCGCCAAGGCAAGCGTTTTGAGCTGACCGTCGAAGGCGAAGCTACCGAAGAGCATCTTGCACAGGCACGCCAAGCGGCAGAAGAGCTGCTCTCAAATCCCGTCATCGAAGACGTTGTGAACGTCTCGGTTCTGGAGGACTAAGAGCATGGCAGAATCACTCGCAGCACACGAAGTTCCCCTTGTTGGTGACTTCAGCGTCTCGGCACCCAACCCCGACTTTGCTGATGCGCGCATCGGCGTTATTACTTTCCCCGGCACCCTTGATGACCGCGATGCGGCGCGTGCCGTACGGTTAGCGGGCGGAACCGTCGTCGAACTTTGGCACGACGACGAAGACCTCAAAAACGTTGATGCCGTCATCATTCCCGGCGGTTTCTCCTATGGCGATTATCTGCGTGCAGGCGCTATCGCGGCGAAAGCACCCGTCATGCATTCGGTCATCGCAGCGGCAAACGCGGCGGGAACATCGGGGTCCGCTCCCCTGCCGGTGCTGGGCATCTGCAATGGTTTTCAGATTCTCACTGAGTCGCATCTGCTCCCCGGTTCCATGATTAAGAACGATCACCGCAAGTTCATTTGCCGTGACCAAACCCTACGCATCGAAAATAACGCCACCTCATGGACCGGTTCTTACGAACCTGGGCAAGAGATTGTGGTTCCGCTCAAGAACCAGGACGGTCAATACGTGGCGGACGCCAAAACCCTAGAGGCGCTCGAAGCCGAGAATCGCATCGTGTTCCGATACGTGGGTTTCAACCCGAACGGTTCACGCCACGATATTGCCGGTATCAGCAACGAACGCGGAAACGTCGTCGGTCTGATGCCCCACCCAGAACACGCGGTTGAGCCCGGGTTTGGCCCCTCATCCTCCGGGTTTGGTGATGTTTCACTACGAGGCGGTGCCGACGGCTTGGGCGTCTTCACCTCCGTTCTTTCCAACCTGATCAACGCCCGCTAGAGGCACGACGACAAGGATAGACACAAGCGATGAGCGAGAAGCAGTTTAACCTCGATACCGTCGAGCACGCGGCGGAAACCCCCGATACTGAACTCCCCTGGGCAGAGCTGGGGTTAAAGGAAAACGAGTTCGAAGACATCAAGAAGATTCTGGGCCGCCGTCCAACCGCGGCTGAACTGGCCATGTACTCGGTCATGTGGTCCGAGCATTGCTCCTACAAATCCTCGAAAGTACACCTGAAGCAATTCGGCGCCAAGGTTACCGACGAGATGAAGAAAGACCTGATGGTCGGCATCGGCGAGAACGCTGGCGTAACCGATATCGGCGACGGCTGGGCGGTGACCTTCAAGATCGAGTCACACAACCACCCCTCCTATGTTGAGCCTTATCAGGGTGCGGCAACCGGCGTGGGCGGTATTGTGCGTGACATTATTTCGATGGGTGCACGCCCGATCGCGGTTATGGATCCGCTGCGCTTTGGCGCTATCGACCACCCGGATACCGCCCGCGTGGTCGGCGGTGTGGTCGCGGGCATCGGCGGCTACGGCAACTCTCTGGGTCTGCCCAATATTGGCGGCGAAACCGAATTTGACGCCTGCTACCAGGCAAACCCCCTCGTCAATGCCCTGGCAGTCGGTATTATGCGCCACGAAGATATTCGCCTGGCAAACGCATCCGGCGTGGGCAATCAGGTAGTGCTCTTCGGGGCACGCACCGGCGGCGACGGTATTGGCGGCGCATCCGTACTGGCTTCAGAATCCTTTGACGATACCAAGCCCTCCAAGCGACCCGCCGTGCAGGTAGGCGATCCCTTCGCCGAGAAGGTTCTGATCGAATGCTGCCTGGAACTCTTCAAGGGTTCCGTGGTCGAGGGTATTCAGGATCTCGGCGCTGCCGGTATCTCCTGTGCAACCAGTGAGCTCGCCTCCAACGGCGAGGGCGGCATGCACGTGGATCTCACCAAAGTACTCTTGCGCGACCCCACCTTAACCCCCGGCGAAATTCTGATGTCGGAATCGCAGGAACGCATGATGGCGGTCGTTTCGCCCGAGAACGTCGAGCGTTTTGAGGCGATTATGAAGAAATGGGGCGTGGAGTACTCCTTCTTGGGCGAGGTGACCGATACCGGCCGTCTGATCATTGAATGGGACGGCCAGGTAATCGTTGATGTAGACCCGCGTACCGTGGCGCACGACGGCCCCACCTATGAGCGCCCCTACGCGCGCCCGGCTAGTCAGGATGCACTCCAGGCAGACCATTTCACAGGCTCCACTGCCGACGATGCACGCCCGCGCGGCGAACAGCTGGGCGAGGCTATCAAGGCGTTCATGGCATCTCCGAATATGTGCTCCAAGTCCTGGATCACCAACCAGTACGACCGCTACGTGCAGGGCAACACAGCCCTCTCCATGCCGGACGATTCGGGTGTGGTGCGTGTGGACGAGAACACCAACCTGGGGGTCGCGCTGGCGACTGACGCATCACCACGTTTTACCTACCTTGACCCGTATGAGGGCGCGCGCGCATCCTTGGCGGAGGCCTACCGTAATGTGGCAACCGTGGGTGCCCGCCCGGTCGCGGTTTCGGACTGCTTGAATTTCGGCTCCCCCGAAGATCCGGACGTCATGTGGCAATTTGCCGAAGCCGTGCGCGGTCTTGCCGACGGCTGCATGGAGCTGGGTGTTCCGGTCACCGGCGGCAATGTTTCGCTGTACAACCAGACCGGCGGTAAGGCCATTAATCCGACCCCTGTGGTCGCGATGATGGGCGTCATGGACGACGTTACCCGGCGCACCCCCTCGGGTTGGGCCCCGGAACACGACGGTCAGGCCATCTATTTGCTGGGTACCACGCGTGACGAGCTGGACGGCTCAGAATGGGCGCGTTTCAAAGGTCACCTGGGGGGTCTGCCCCCGAAGGTTGATCTGGCGATTGAACGTCAGCTTGGCGATATGCTCGTAAATATGTCGCGTGACGGCATGATCGATGCGGCACACGACGTTGCCGCCGGTGGCCTTGCCGCAGCACTCGCGGAAGCCTGCCTGCGTTTCAACACTGGGGCGCGCATCGGGCTGGGCGAAGTTGCCGAACGCGACGGGCTCGACCTGTTCACCCTGCTGTTCTCGGAATCCTTAGGCCGCGTGGTGGTTTCCGTCCCGCGCTCTGAGGAGGTACGTTTCAAGGATATGTGCACCGCCCGGCAATTCCCGTTCGCGCGCATCGGCGTAGTGGATGCGCTCTCGAACGCGCTGGACTTCCAAAACGAAGTTTCCATCAACCTTGATGAGCTGCGTGCCGCTCACGAAGGCACCATGGCAGCTCACTTTGGTGAGGTGGCGCAGGGCTAGAGCACCTGCAACATGCCCCTTGGGGCTCAAAGCGGCGGGCTGCACCGTTGCATTGAGCCTCAAGGGGCTTCTTTAGTCTGTGCCGCTCAGGAATTCTAATACGCCGTTTTGACCGTTATATTGATGAGCATGGTATAGTGCATCGTCTTGCAGCCGAAGACGCATGTCAACTCAGTAATCGTTACCCCTCCGACAAATACCTTTTAACCGCAGAACAATGTTCTGAAGCCCTACTGACCCAGGTGTTTTCACCCCGCATTGCAGCTCCCGAGGTTTTCCGCCAGTTTGTCTATGCGTGGCTTACCGGAAACGGCGATCTGCATGCCAAAAACCTGTCAATTGTGGAGAATCGTAAAGGGCAGTATGAGCTATCCCCCATCTACGATATCCCTTCAACCGCCCCGTACGGGGACAAAAGCATGGCGCTTCTTCTAAGCGGGAAAAAAGATGGTTTATCGCGGCGTAGGTTTCTGACATTTGCCCATAACATAGGTGTGTCGTCCAGGGTTGCCGAGCATGTGCTTGAAGAAGTTCTTACAGGCACCGAACACCTAGCCGAACAAGCACGTGAAGAGTTGCCATTCGATTCACACCGCATGAAGGAGCTTCTCAAAGTTTTGAAGAACCGGCGCAGGTCCCTGCTATAACCGCGCTGACTTTATACACCACGACACCCTATCTTTTGGACGGTTCTCAAGCCTTCAATGTGCAGCATGTCTTTATGTCATATTTCGGCGGGGAACCGTAATTCTGACGTGTTTTTAATAACCTATCTGCCGGTGGGCTAGGCAATGGTGTGGAGCAGAAGATGAAGCACTGCAGGTATGAAATACGCCGGTGGTGCGCCCGCGAACTAGCGCACTACCGGCGGTGCCGCACGAGCCCGAACTGCCCCGTGAAGGGCGGGTATTTTATGGGCTCAGCGGAGGCTGTTTTATTAGCTGCCGCTAGGACAGGCGGCCCAGCTGCGCAAAGAGTGATGCATTAATGCGGAAGCCTTCGACGGTTTCGTCAATGAGGGCCTGCCGCTGCTCTTCGGTCAGGGGCGCGTTATCGAGCAGTTCCCGGTAACCATCTTTGAAAATTTTGGGCTTGGGCAGTTCAGTGAACCGGTACATGCTCAGCGCCTCGGCGGGAATGCCGTAGTGGCGCGCCACCAGTGCAGCGATTGCCTGACCACCCGACAGGTCCCCCAAGTAGCGCAGGTAGTGGTGCGCTAGGAAGCGTTCAGGAACGTTGGCGGTGGCGTTAATTCGCTCCACATATTCAATAGTTGCCGGCAGCGGCGCGTCAATATCCTGCTGCCCTAGTGCACGGATGTCGTTGCGGATGCTCGCGGCGCGGTCGAGCCCTTCAACGGTGAAGGGGTCGGTGATGGGGTTGCCTGCCTCACGCAGGTTTGCGGAGATCGTTTCCAGAGCCTCGTAAATGTAGGTGTACTGGTTGATCAGGCGCAGGTAGGCGGCGGTATCGAGTTTACCTCCCATGAGGTCTTCCATGAAGGTGGAGTGCTCGGCATTGTCGTGCACATTTTTGGTGCCCGCTTTGAGGCGGGCAGAGAAACGTTCGTTAGTTGTTTCGGGTGCGCAGGTAGTAGTCATAGCGGGTTCCTTAGTTGAGTTTGAGGGTTTGCGGCGCCAAATTTTTTTACTGACACCGTGTCATCAAGATTAGATAATGACATATTGTCACTAAAACTTGGTTTTGGCAATACCTCTACCAAAATTTCTGCTAAGGTAACCCTTAGAGAGCTCGCATGCCGCCCTAGACACCTATTACGTTACACAAATCTTCTCTAATAGGTCTAGACTGGAAGCGAACATCACATCACCCTTTCGAAAAGAGAGTAGTCACATGTCTGTCTCACTCAGCGCCAAGCGCTCCTGGGCGTTCTTAGCCAGTGCCGCCGTCGGCCTTGGCAGTATCGTCTCCACACCCGTCGCATTCGCAGATACCACAACCACATCCGTAGCCTCTCAAACGCAGGTGCACAACACCGCAGATTCTTTCACTCAAGCAGAAACAACATGGGGGCTCAGAGATTCCTTCCGCGACTACTTGCTGAGAGGAGTCGCCCAAGGCACCCAAAAGCTAGCCAGAGTCGGCACTAACCCCAAGGGTGAATACACTTTCGGCGAGTTTGACGCCTCCAAGAGCAGAGTCACCGACGACGGCTATGAGATCGTCTACACCGGAAGCAAAATCCACTACACCGGGCACCACGGCGTGCTGGAAACCATCATCACCGACTTCAGCATCATTATCAGCAAAGACGGCAAGGGCGAGGTGCGCGCCAATGTTCAGTCCCGCCCCTACGAAGGCACAACACCGCAGCCGCTGAAGTCATACCAGAATATTAAACTGGGCACTTTCAACGCTTCAGACCTCAAACACGACGGCAATAACATTTCTCTTGCCGCCAGCGACAAAACCAAAGTAATCCTCGCCGAAGAGGCTACCCCTGTTTTTGCTGGCTTCTATGATGCAGGGCAGAAACTAGACGCTATCTCGTTCAGTGGGCGTATCGCTCGGGGGTCCGCAGAGACTCCCGCCCAGCCATCACCCAGCGAGAAGCCCACCGCACCGGCACCGGTCCCTGAGGCCCCTAAGACGAACACCGTTCAGCCGGAAGCGCCAAAAACCGACCAGCAACCGGCTGCCGATGCCCCCAAGGCCGAAGAGAAACCCGCAGCCCCAGCGCCCGCAGCCCCGGCCCTGCCCAATAACAGCACGAACACCGCCAAAGGGCATGTGGTTGAGTCCGGCTCCATGCAGTGGGGTATCCGTGATTCCTTCCTGCGTTACCTGTCAACCCTCGCACGCGGCAGCATCCAGGTCAGCGGTATGGAGAAAACCAATGCTGGCGGACTCAACTGGACCAAGGCATCCGGGGCCTTCGACCCAGCCACCCAAACCGGCCAGATCTCGTTCGCTGGCGAGGTGCATATCACCGGGCACCACGGGCAGCTCGATAGCACATTCAGCAACACCCGTCTTGTCGCTGTCAACGGCAAGGGCTATTTGGTGGTGGATGCCGAGGCACTAAACCTCAAAGGCGAACACAATACGTTCAAAGACCTCATAATGGCCGAGGTGGATCTGAGCGGCGCCTCCTACGAGAACAACGTTTTTAAGCTCTCGAACGCGGCTGTAACCGTGACTGTTGCCGGTTCGAATGCTCTCTTTGCGGGCCAGTACAGCGACGCTGATAAGCGCGCTATGGCACCGTTGAACCTGTCGGTGAAGCTTGGGGAGCAGCTGACGGATCTTAACGTAAATCAGCCTGACATCGCCAAAGCTAATCAGGGCGGCGGCAACACCCCGCAGCTACCCGGTGCTGGTGATAATAGCGACAGCACAGCCAGTGGCGGTTCGGGGGTATCTTCTTCCGACTCCTCAAATAGTGGCGACGCTTCTTCCAGTAGTACCCTAAGCAGCGGCGGCTCAGGCTCGGGCACAACCGTCTCCACCAACCCGGCCCAGCCGGTATGCGTGCCCGTCACCCGAACCCGTAAGGTTGCGGTCGCCCCAACGACCGCAGCAAAAGACGTGGCGTCCACCTCAGACGGTAAGGTCGTCACGGCTGAACTGGGCTGGGGTGTGAAAGATTCTTTCCGCTCCTATGTACGCGGCGGTATCGCCAATGGTAACTGGGATTTGAGCGGAACCACTTTTGCTCATAATACGTTCAACTGGTCAAGCGGCTCCGGAACGGTTAAAGATGGTAAGGGCTCAGTATCGTTTACTGGTTCAATCCATTTCACTGGCCACCACGGCGTACTCGACAGCACAATCGCCAACCCGCGCCTTGACATTAACGGCTCTAAGGGCGTCCTGTACGCGACCCTGACCAGCAACAATATGGAGGGCAAATCCAACAGCTACGGGGAAGTTGCCTTACTGGATGTTGACCTGAGCGGTTTGCAGACCTCTAACGGGTCGGTCTCCGTCAAGGGTGCATCAACCAAACTGACGGAGGCGGGGGCTAAATCATTCGCCGGTTTCTACTCCGCCGGGCAGGACATGTCCCCGCTGAGCTTCAACGCTTCGCTCTCAAAGAGCGGCGAGTCGAGCACACCCGCTGCAGCACAGCCGACCGAGAAGACCATCACCGAAACCGTGTATGAGGGTGAAGGGTGCGATAAGAAGCCTCTGGCTCATACGGGTGCTAGCGGTGTGCAGAGCAGTGTTGCCGGTGGCGTCTCAGCGCTGCTCACCGGGGTGGGTGCACTGTTCTATGTGCGTCGTTCACGTGCTCAGACATCCGATAACTAGGGCGTAGCGTGCACTGCTTGGGGTGCGGTGAAGGTGAAGAAGCCCACCGCACCCCTCAACTTATTTCGCATCATTATTCACACTATTCGCAATATTTTTGAGAGTGAACTCGTATGTTTATCCATTCACTAGTGAGCGGCATCAAAGCCCCCAGCTGTTTCTCACAGAAAATTGCTGCCCTCATGATGGCGGCGTTGCTTTTCACCCTATCCGCGTGCGGCATCGGTACCCAGAACCCGAATAATGCCGCCTCATCACAGACGATAGTTAGTGAGGAACAAAGCAGCGCTGTCCTCGCTGAACTAGCCCAACAACTTAAAGACGGCAAGGCCGCTCACCCGAAAGAAGTGACCGGCCCCTCAAGCGCAAAGAACACCCCCGAGGTGCAGGCAATGGTGGACACCCCCACCCCGCAGCTGCCGGTAACTTTTAAGGACTACACCGGTAAAGAGGTGACTGTTAAGTCAGCGGAACGCATCCTGGCCCTCGATACGTACGGGACTCTGGCACAGGATGTGATAGCTCTCGGCTTGGGTGGACGACTGGTGGGGCGTACTGTCTCTAACACGGAGCAGTCGCTCTCGAAGCTTCCGGTGATGACTCAGAACGGGCATGACCTCAACGTTGAGGCTATTCTCTCCGCCAAACCAGACGTGGTGTTCCTCGACTCGTCAGCTTCTTCACGTGATGCGGCGCAGAAACTGGAAAGCTCCGGTATTACGGTGGTACTGACCGACACGAACCGTAAAATGAACCTCATTATTCCCCAGCTCAAGCTGGTGGCGCAGGCCCTCGGCGTGCAGGAGGCCGGGAATACAGTGGCTGAACGCATCCAAAAAGACCTTGACTACGCAACCACCACCTTGAAGGAAGTCGCTCCGCAGGGAGATCAGCGCCTGTCGATGGCTTTTCTGTATGTGCGCGGCAACTCGGGGGTGTTCTTCGTGCTTGGAGACGGCTACGGCGCAGATGAGCTGATCACTGCCGTAGGCGGTCGAGGTGTCGCCGCCGAGAACGGGATTAAAGAGATGACAATGGCCAACGCCGAGGCACTGGTAAAGCTGAACCCAGACCTTATTCTGGTCATGAGCCGCGGCCTTAAATCCACTGGCGGCGTGGACGGGCTGGTGTCCCGCCCGGGAGTGGAGCAGACCACCGCAGGTAAGAACCGGCGCATTGTAGATATGGATGACGGTCAGATCCTCTCGTTTGGCCCGAACACCCCAGCAGTCCTGCTATCGCTGGCGAAAGCCATCTACGCCCCAGAAGGACAGTAGTGGAACACGTAGCAGAGGACTTAGTGGTTACCTCAGAAACAGCCCGGCAGCAGCCAGCCGACGGAGTGGACCTCACCAAGGTGCAGAAACCCGTGGGTGCTGGGGCCCCAAAATACACGAACCCCCGACGTACCCGCGCGGTTGTGACGCTTTCGGTACTGGTTGTGACCCTCGTGGCTGTCACCATAGTGTCAGCCGGGCTGGGCCAATATAATATTCCCACCGACCAGGTGCTTGCCTCGTTCGCCCGCAAATGGGGTTTCATCCCGCCACAGCAGGAGTGGGCGATCGCTGACAGCACCCTGTGGAATGTGCGTTTCCCGCGTGTTCTTTTAGCCCTGTTCGTGGGCGCTGCATTGGGCTGCTCGGGGGCTGTTATGCAGGCGGTGTTTGGCAACCCGCTAGCTGAGCCGGGAGTGGTTGGTATTTCTTCAGGTGCAGCTGTGGGTGCCTGCCTAGCTATTGTGCTGGGCCCCCAACTACGGGACACGTTTGCGGTACCGACCTTCGCCTTCATTGGGGCGCTAACCGCCACGGTATTGGTGTATGTTCTCTCCCGCTCGGGCGGGCGCTCGCAGGTGGTGTCAATGATCCTAACCGGTATTGCGGTAACAGCGGTTGCGAACGCGGCTATCGCGTTCTGTGTTTATGTTGCTGACAGCACCAGCCGTGACGAGATCGTATTCTGGCAGATGGGGTCGCTGAACCGAGCCAGCTGGACATCATTATCGAATATGTGGTTTGTTGTGGTTGCGGCGCTACTGGCCTGTTTCATGATCTCCGGGAAACTTGACCTTTTGGCGCTGGGCGAGCGCGCAGCGCAGCATTCGGGGGTGAATGTTGAGCGTCTGAGAATGCTGGCTATCGCGGCAACAGCTCTTTTGACGGGTGCGGCGGTGGCGCATTCGGGCATTATTGCGTTTGTGGGCCTGATTATTCCGCACCTGCTGCGGCTGCTGCTGGGGCCGTCGAATAGGGTGCTGCTGCCGGCTTCTGCACTGGGCGGGGCGCTGCTGGTGTCTCTCTCTGATTTGGTGGCGCGCACGCTTATCCCGTTCTCCGATATGCCGATCGGTATTTTCACGGCACTGGTGGGTGGGCCTACGTTCTTTTTCTTGCTCCGCCGGTCGATGCGTAAGGGCGGTGTGTGATGCTGCGGGTCGAAAACATTTCGTACTCGGTGGGGTCTCGGCGCATCCTTGAGGATATTTCATTTGAGGTGCACGCGAACGAGGTGGTCTCACTAATTGGCCCGAACGGTGCGGGTAAGTCTACCTTGTTGTCGGTAATTGCTGGGGATGTGAAGCAGGATTCTGGGGTGGTGCAGCTTGATGGCGCCTTGACGAGTTCGTATTCTCCGCGGGATCTGGCGCGTCGCCGAGCTGTGTTGCTGCAGAAGACTCAGGTGGCGTTTTCGTATACGGTGCGTGAGGTGGTGGCGATGGGCCGCACTCCGTGGCGCGGCACTATCCGCATTGATGAGGACGAAGCTGTTATTGAGCGGATGATGATCCGCACAGAGGTGGCCCAGTTCGCTGAGCGGGATATTACGACTCTTTCTGGCGGTGAGAGCGGGCGGGCGCATCTGGCGCGCGTGTTTGCGCAGCAGACTCCCCTGCTGCTTTTGGATGAGCCGACGGCGGCACTGGATATTAGGCATCAGGAGCAGACTCTCAAAAGTGCTCGTGACCTGGCGTCGGAAGGGGCCGCGGTGTTGACGGTGCTGCATGATTTGGATGTTGCCGCTGCATATTCTGACCGTATTGTGCTTCTGCAGCAGGGCCGGGTGGTGTGTGTTGGTTCCCCTGAGCAGGTGTGTACGGCACAGCGGTTGAGTGAGGTTTATGGCTATCCGATTGAGGTTTTGAAGCATCCTGTGACGGGGCGTTTGTTGATTCTGCCGCTTAGGTAGCAGGAGCCCACCCCCACATTATCTATTCTGCATAAGGAATATACCCCACTTCCCGCGTGTTTTCAGGAAACACACAGGGAGCGGGATTACCTTTTATGCCCATTGAACCGATAGACTGAAAAATAAGCTTTGCCGCCTGAGAGCGGGTCGGTAGAGGCCCGCTGGCCTTTGAAGGAGAGAGAGTACTGGTTCATGAGTTCCAAGCCGCAGAGTACATCAACAGCGGATTCTGCGACCGCAGGTTTTGTTCCCGAGTACTCGGCGGATGCCCATAACGGCTCTGCGGAGCTTGCATCCTGTGGGCTGAGCACGGCCGAGGTTGAACGTGCCGTCGCAGCAGGGAAGGTAAACACACAAAACAATAAGTCTTCCCGCACCCTGTGGAGTATTATGCGGGCGCACCTGTTTACGGTGTTTAACCTGGTGCTGGGGCTGTGCGGGCTGGTCGTGATTCTGTACCAGCGTTGGGCAGATTTGCTGTTCTTATTCGCGGTGGTAGCGAACGTCATTATTGGCTTTGTGCAGGAGTACAAGGCAAAACTTGAGCTTGACCGGATTTCTCTGCTGGATCGTGCCCCGGTGTCTGTGGTGCGTGACGGCAAGCTGTCCGAGGTCCCTATGGAGACCTTGGTTGAGGGTGACGTGGTGGTGCTCAAACGTGGAGACCAGGTGCCTGCAGACGCAGTGGTGCTGACCTCTGATTCGATGGAGCTGGATGAGTCTCTGCTCACCGGCGAGAATGACCCGATTGCTAAACGTCCTGGCGATATGGTGCTCTCAGCATCCAGCGTGTTGGCCGGTACCGGCCGCGTGCTGCTGCAAGCTGTGGGGGCTCAGTCGCGGGCGAGCAAAATCTCTGATGAGGCGCGCCAGTTCTCCCGCATCCAGTCTGAGCTGCGTGATGCGCTCGACCGCGTGGTGCGGTGGATTACTTTCGGCCTTGCCGTCATTATCCCGATCGTACTGTGGGGCCAGGTGCGTGCCGCAGGTGGCCTTGAAGTTGTGAACCGTGATGGGCTCTGGGAGAACGTCGCTATCGCGGTGGTCTCTTCGGTGGCGTCAATGATTCCACAGGGTTTGGCGCTCATGACCACCCTGGCGTTTGCGGCGGCGGCGGTGGCGCTGGGACGTAAACACAATATTTTGGTGCAGGAGCAGCCAGCTGTTGAGGTGCTCGCCCGCGTGGATACGGTGTGCTTCGATAAGACTGGGACCCTAACCGAGGGCGGCGTGATTTTCGATTCGGTGCGCCCGTTGAGCACCCCGGCCCAAACCGAGGCACCGGAGGGCGACCAGTGGCGTGCGTCCTTGCCGAAGGGCTGGGATGAGGCGCTGGCATGGTTTGGTGCCGACGAGAACGCGAACCCTACAGCAAAGGCGCTCACCGGCGGTTTTGCGGATGCGCCTGCTGAGAAGACCAGCGGAGTGGTTCCGTTTTCTTCGGCGCTGCGTTTTAGCGCGGTTGAGTTCGCCTCGTCAGGGGCGTGGCTGCTTGGCGCCCCCGAGGCGCTTTTGGATCAGGGCACTATTGAGCGTGAGCGCGCCGCTGAGCTGGCGTCTTTGGGTCTGCGCACGATGGTGCTCGCGCATGCCTCCGCAGTGGTGCGTAACGATGACGGCAACCCGGTGCAGCACATCCCCGCCGACCATACCCCCGTGCTCTTCGTGATTTTCCGCGAAAATGTGCGCGCTGATGCCCCCGAGATTGTGGAGTATTTTGGGCGTCAGGGTGTGACTCTGAAGGTGTTCTCCGGTGACAACCCGTTCACTGTGCGTGCTGCAGCTAAGACTGCCGGTATGGATGTGGCCGCTGGTGCTATTGACGCCTCGACACTGCCCGAGGACGGCCCGGAGCTTGCTGAGGCGGCGGAGAAATACAATATCTTTGGCCGTGTTTCGCCTGAGCAGAAGAAGAACATGGTGATCTCCCTCAAGGAGAAGGGGCACGTGGTGGCGATGACCGGCGACGGCATTAACGATGCGCTCGCCCTCAAACACGCCAACCTTGGTATTGCGATGGGTAACGCGGCACCTGCGACGAAGGCTGTCTCGCGCCTGGTGCTTCTGGATGGCAAGTTCTCTTCGCTTCCCGCCGCCTTGGAGCAGGGCCGCCAGGTGATTGCGAATATTGAGATGGTGGCGAACCTGTTCCTGACCAAGACGGGCTTTGCGATCCTGCTGGGTGTGACCTTTGGTCTGATGGGGCTGATTTTCCCGTTCCTGCCCCGCCAATACTCGACCGCGGATTTCCTGATTGTTGGGGCGTCCTCTTTCGCGCTAGCGCTGCTGCCGAACTCCCGCCGCTATGTTCCGGGGTTTTTGCACCGTGTGCTGAACTATACGGTTCCGAACTCCATTATTGTGGTGGCGATGCTTCTGACCGTGAATTTGGCGGCGCTTCTGGTGTTCCCGGGAACCGATATGCGGCAGGTGCAGACTGCTTCTTTCATCACCCTGGTGATTATGGGATTGTGGAACCTTGCGGCAGTGGCTAGGCCGTTTAACAAGGCACGTATCCTGCTGTTTGGGGCGCTGCTTGCCGTATTCTTTGCGGCGTTGTTGGTTCCGGTTTTGGTGCGGTACCACCAGTTTGAGGCTCCGTCGGCGCTATTGTTGTGGCTGTCGGTGGGTGTTGGTGTTTTAGGGGCGGTTCTGATTGAGGTGAATGCGCACCGCTCGCGCCGCTGGCAGAAGCGTCATTACCCAGACCTTGAGGTGGCGCCTCTGCGGTTCTTCCCGCAGAAGTAGCACCTAGGGCTTTGGTGAGCACGCCGTGTGTTTGTGCATCTTAGCGGGTGCACGGATGCACGGCGTGTCTGGGTTTTGCCGCGCCTGTGGGCCTGTGTGTAGTTTTTTGGTTCTTCTTGCTTTCTGAGGCAAAACCGATTACAGTACTGAATAAAACTTAAGGTTGTTTTGAACAGCCTTTAGCACAGGGTTGTTACTGGTTTGGCAGGCAAGACCTGAGTTACTCCGCCACGGGGCGTATTTTACGTTGGTGGCACCCGTGTATTCGGGCACCCTTATACGGGTGTTGCGCACGGTGAAGGAGCTGACTCGGGTCTTTTTTTGTTTTCCAGGTTGCGTCTTTTAGCAGCAGCCCGCACAGACAATATCGCTAATTATCCAAGGGATGAACCGTGAAGAACCACGAGCTTGGCGAGAAGATTCTTGATGGCCTAGGCGGCCCCGAGAATATCGCCCACTTTACGCACTGCGCAACACGTTTGCGTGTTACCCCATCTTCGAATGAGAAGGTGGACCGCACCAAGATTGAGAACCTGCCCGGGGTGCTGTCGATTATTGAGCAGTCTGGTCAGACTCAGGTGGTACTTGGTGACCGCGTTGAGGCGGTCTATAACGAGATGCTGACCTTACCGGGTATGAAGAACTTGGGTGAGGATGATGACTCCAAGGCTAAATCATCCGGCGGTAAAAAGGCTGGCTGGCTGACGAATGTTTTCGATGTGCTCTCCGACTCCTTCCGTCCCCTGTTGTGGGCGCTGCTGGGCACCTCCATGATTCTCACCTTGATTGTGTTCCTGCAGCAGCTCGGCTTTTTCGGTCAATACACTGACCTGACGACCGGCCAGAGCGTGAACATTGATATTGTGAACGGGCCGAGATTTCCCCTTGAGGACACCGCCGCCGCCGCGAAGGCTAAGAGCCTCGAAACCGAATGGATGAAGCAGTTCGCTTTCTGGTATATCCTCAAGGCCGCCGCACTGTCGGTACTGAACTTCATGCCCATTATGCTTGGCGCAACCGCCGCAAAGCGTTTGGGCGCGAATATGTGGGTTGGTGCGGCTATTCCGGCAGCGCTGATGACCAGCACCTTCCAGAGCCTCACCAAACTTGCTGACGAGCACACTAGGATGCTTGATGTGCCCATTATGGGCCTGCACCTGCCGCTGTACGCTTACGATTACACCGGTCAGGTGTTCCCGCCCCTGCTGGCGGTTGCTCTCTTGGCACCGTTGGAGCGTCTGCTGAAGAAGATCATCCCGAATATGCTGCAGATGGTCTTCGTCCCCATGCTTTCCGTTATTATTCTGGTGCCCGTAACCGCCTTCGTGGTGGGTCCCATCGGTATTGGCGTGGGTTTGGGTATCTCTAACTTCCTGAAGAATGTTAACGAGGTAGCTCCGGGAGCTGTGGGTGCGCTGATCGCGGGCCTGTACCTGTTCATGGTTCCGCTGGGTCTGCACTGGCCGCTGAACGCCGTGATGATTAGCAACTTGCAGACCTTGGGCACTGACTTCATCCAGTCCCCCATGGGCGCGTACAACTTCGCCGTCTTCGGCGCGGTGACCGGTGTTGCTATTAGGGCTTCAAAAAATAAGGAGCTTCGCCAGACTGCGGTAGGTGCTTCTATGTCCGGTCTGCTCGGTGGTATTTCCGAGCCTTCCCTCTACGGTGTGGTTCTGCGCTACAAGCGGGTTATCCCCCTCATTCTGGTACCGGCCGTGGTCGGCGGCGCCACCATCTCACTGCTGGAGGTCAAGTCGCACGCATTCGCTTTCACCTCGCTCCTGTCGATCCCCGCAATGCAGCCTTCCGTCCTGTATGCTCTGGGCTTGGCAATTGCTTTCTTTGGTGCAATGACTGGCGTGCTGCTGTTTGGGTATGAGTCGCGCTCAAAGAAAGACGGGCAGGCCGCTGCCGAGACCGGGTCTGAAGGTGACCCTAAGGCCGCTGGCGCCGATGAGTCAGACGCCGCGAAGAAGACTGGCACCGCAGCAGCTGCCGCAAAGGCAGCCCCGGCAAAGCCTGCGGTTGAGTCCGGCACTGTGTATGAGCTGACTGCCCCCCTGGAGGGTAAGGCTGTGGCGCTGGAAGAGGTGCCTGACCCGGTATTTGCCTCAGGTAAGCTGGGTAAGGGTGTGGCCATTGAGCCGACCGGTACCGCCGTGGTGGCTCCGGCTGATGCAAAGGTGAGCGCCACTCTGCCGTCGGGCCACGCCGTGGGCCTGAAGTTCGAGAACGGTGTTGAGATGCTCGTTCATGTGGGCCTGGATACCGTTCAGCTTGACGGTAAAGGCTTTGAGGTGAAAGTTGCTAAGGGCGATTCCGTGAAGGCTGGCCAAGAGCTGCTGACCTTTGACCCGGCCGTTATTAAAGAGGCAGGCTATCCGCTCATCACCCCGGTACTGATCACGAATACGAATAAGTTCGCCGATGTCGAAGGCTTGCCTGGCGCAGCAACGCCTGAGTCCACAGTTATTCGGGTGACTACGAAGTAGCCCTACGGACCCGATAAAAGCCCCCGCCTTCCCCTACCGTTGGGGAGAGCCGGGGGCTTTTTCTGTTTTTACTAGGCCTTGTGAAGCACCCAGAGAATCGATAACCGAAGGTGCAGTAAATCCTTATCATATCGCAGCCGAGGTTCCCACCTCACACAACGCAGGATACGGAAGTGCCCGTGCCGCACGGGGTTGGTTTACAAGGTGTTATTCGTGGGTGGAGGCCGTTGCCTAAGAAATCCCAGAAGGTCGCTAGTGCCCTCCTTAGAATATAATGGCCCACTATAAAGCGGGGTCCCACCATGTACACATGGTGGGACCCCGCTTGGCTGGTTTTAGGTGCTTAGCCTATGGCTACTTCTCCCAACCAACATTAATCCATACATCCGGGTCATATGCAGAAGTAGCAAACAGGCGAGGCCCGTAGTTTGCCAACCCCTTCTTGCACGCCTGGTAGTTGGGGCCGTTAGAGACAGGGATGTAGATAGCGACCTCAGCAAGGTGACGCTTCTCCAGCTCGGTTGCTATCTCAAGCTGTTTCTTATAATCTTCCGTAGCCATCATCTTATCGGCAAGGGAATCAAGCTCTTTACCGTGCCCGTTATTAATCTCGGACCGGTAGAAATAGTACGCGGAATCTACCGGGTTGGTGGTGATGCCGTACCCGGCAGACTTAATACCGTAAGACCTTTCGTTTGAGACCTTCACCAAGTCATTTTCACCGGTGTAGGTCACGATCTTTATCTCAATACCAATCTTCTTCATCTGATCCGAGAAGAACTGTGAGGTCGTCTTAGTGTCCTGGCCATCTCCAAAGGTAGCTAGCTCATACGAGGCTTTCTTGCCATCCTTAGCGTAGAAATCGCCGTCCTTCTTATAGCCAGCGTCCTCCAGGATTTTCTTTGCCACGTCCTCACCGATCTCCGTGGGGTAGCTGTCCTTGTAGCCTTCCTGCAGGGGCAGGAAACACATAGACCCGGGGGCTTTCTCACTCCACCCGATCTTTTCGAATCGGATCTTCAGAAGCTGCTCACGGTTGATACCCGCCACAATTGCTTTGCGGACGGGCAGCGGAATCTTATCCGGGTTAAGTTCATAGTCTGAAACACCCAGCGCAGTACCCTTACGGATATCAATATTTGACATCTTTGATACATCGGCGTAAACATTTTGCGAGCTGGCGGAAATTACGTCAATTTCGCTGTTCTTGAATGCTGCCAAAGAGGCTGCCTCACCCAGAGAACGAATAGAGATTTTCTCCAGCAGAGGCTTCTGCCCCCACCACTTATCGTTCCGTGTCAGGATCAAGGACTTCTGAGAAGTGTCCCAGTTCTCAACCTTAAAAGGCCCTGCCCAGTACTTATCGAGAGGCTTGTTAATGAGCCCGTCATTAAAGAGCTTCTTATCCACCAGCGCAGGGTGAATAAAGGTGGAAATAATGAATCCCCCGTCAATAGGATAGTAGGGTTTTTCCATAGTGACCTTGACCGAGAACTTGTCACCGTCCTCTTCAACGCTCTTTACCTGCTTCCACATGGGAGCGTCGGTTATTTGGTATTCACCAGCAGGGGCTGTAAAGATCTTGTGGGCTGCACGTACCGATTCAATGTCAATGGGCGTGCCATCGTTGAACTTTGCTTTGGGGTTGATCTTGAAGGTAACAGTCTGAACGCCGTTCTTAGTTTCAGCTTTATACTCTGTAATGTAATCAGTGTTTAAGCTGGGCTTACCCGTATAGTCATACTTGTACCCGCCAGCGTATGCTGAGTTCATAGCGGCTTGGATAGCGATGGAGCCTGAAGTATAGCCGTTGGTGTTGAAGGGGTTAAAGTTTTCAGGAATTCCGCTGAAAGCAAGACGCAGCTCGCCGCCTTCTTTGAGTTCCGAACGGTCTTTGGGGTTAAACGATACGGCCTTTGAGATATCGTCCCCAGCACCAAGCGCAGAGTTAGTCTCGTTCTTTTTATTACCACCGCATGCGGCAAGCAAACCGACGGTTCCCAGTGCAACCGCGCCAGTGAGCAGGGTGCGCCGATTGAGTGACATGTTCGTCATCGAATCTCCTAGCGTTCGAAGTAGGGCAAGGCATCTGCTAGCTACATTCAGCCTGTCATCATTGAGGACACAGATAGCCTGATGTGGGGCGGGGTGCCCCATAGAAGTAGAGTTCTTGGAGTTAATTATAGCGGCAATTTTAGCCGTAAAGTGACCTGTGGCGCACTCAGGCTGCCGATTTATTCACACAACCATGCATATTTTAAGGGCATAAAATACGCTTTACTGTGTTTTGATTTGTTTAAGAAACTTTGTTCTTAGCGTTTACTTTAGGTTCATAGCAAGGCGCATATTAATATACCGCATGGGTCGCACACCGCTGTTCACACGGCGCTGAGAGGTCCTTCCCGCCAGAAGCTAATGAGAGTAGCTCGGTGATTTTGGTATGAAACATTGTGCAACCGCATCCGCACCAATGGGCTGCACCTCAGTGACTGCTAGCTGCCTAAAAGTTAAACCTATAGGAGCGGACCACTTCTATGAGTGAAGAGCCCGCCCCTACAGGAAAAGCAATACACAGCGTGTTACTTGAGCCAACCGACCTTTTCCCATTCAATGGGTTTGAAAAGGGTAGGCCCGTAGTTCGCCAGTTCTTTCTTGCACATCATCAGGTCGGGGCCGTTAAACACCGTGCCGATGGTCGAGACCTCAGCCATGTGCTTCTTCTCAATCTGGTTGCACATCTTGTTCCGCTCCGCGTCGTCTTTAATGACCGCCATCTTTTCGATCATTGCGTCGATCTCAGCATTGCCCACACCGTCGTTCTCTTTAGAGTAGTAGAACTGCTTGGTGGCAGCAGTGCCATCCGCACCGCTGAGGCTAAAGCCCGATACTATAATGTCGTACTCTTTAGAGCCGGTAACTTTCGAGAACTCCGCAGAACCGCGAGTTTCGACCTCAAAGTTAATGCCGATCTCCTTCATCGTCTGAGCGAAACTACGCGCCATGCTGCTCTTACTGGGGTCATCGCCAAACACGGTGATTTTATACCGCAGCTGCTTACCACCCTTAGCGTAGTACTCGCCGTCCTTCGTGTATCCGGCTTCTTCTAAGAGCTTTTGGGCAGCAGATTTTGCATCCCCATCTGCCTTCGGGAAATTATCCTCGTAATACTCCTCGAACGGTAGGTGCAGCATTGAGCCGGATGGGTCTTCCTCGTACGGCAAATTCTGAAAGGCAATATTACTAAGAGCCTTCCGATCGATGCCCAGGAAAATCGCTTTCCGCACTTTTGCATCTTCAATCCGTTTGGGGTTCAAATTCAGACCACCCGCATACAGCAGCTGACCTTTGCGCAGCTCAGCGTTCGCAGTATTTTTCAGTTCGGCATATGATGTGGAGGTGCGCGACTCAACTGCATCTACCTCCCCGTTCTTAAAGGCAGCAACCTTCGCGCTTTCCTCCAAGCCCCGGAAAATCACCCGGTCAAGCACGGGCTTCTCGCCCCACCATTTCTCATTCGGCACCATAGTGAAGGTGTTCTCGGTAGAGTTCCAGCCCTTATCAGCCAGCTTAAACGGGCCGCACCCAAACTCAGGGTGCGGGTTATTCACAAACCCGTCGTTGAAAACTTTCGGGTCTTCCATGCCGGGGTGGAAAATCGCATCGAACATCTCGTTTAACGGGTAGTATGGTTTGGCCATAGTGACCTTTACCTTAAAGTTGTCCCCGTTGTTTTCGACGCTCTCAATATACTCATAGATACCTGAGCTGATGATATTGTAGTCACTATCGGAGCTCTTGCGTATCTTCCAGGTGGACTGCAACGCTTTGTAATCGATAGGGGTGCCATCGTTGAACTTTGCCTTGGGATTCAGCTCAATGTAAACGACGTCTTTACCACTCTCTTCTACAGGTTTGAAGGAGAGGGCAAAATCCTTATTCAGCTCGTATTTTCCTAGGTGCGTAATATTCCACAGTCCCGCTGCACGGATTGAGCTCATCACAATCTGCGTGTCGTAGGAATCTCCGCTTGTTGAATAGGTATTGAAATCCGGCCCAAGGGATCCCAGGGGGATACGCACCTCACCGCCCTGCTTCAAGTCAGACACCGGATGCGAATTGATATTGTACAGTTCCTCAGACTTAGCGTCTTTACCGGGCGCCTTAACCTTATCCTCTTTCTTCGAGCCGCCGCAGGCAGCTAACAGGCCCACGGTAGTCGTTGCGGCTGCAGCACCCAGCAAGGTGCGGCGGTTGAAGATGTACTGCTTCTGCATAGCTATTGCCTCACGTCTACAAGTTCATTTGCTGCACCAAGTGCTCCGGTGCGTCACCCGGCTTATATGCTTTACGGGTTTGGACTTATCCAAAGTTAAGCTATAAGTTCAGGTTATATCTTAGTACCTTACACCCGCATTTTATGGTTGTGGCAGAAAAAGCAGATTTTGTGGGATATTTAACAGTATATATGAATATTTATACGCAATATTCCTTCATTTACAATATTCATTGCATGCATATTTTGGCTTTTCTATCCTCCGAGTAGCCGAAGGACTGTTTCCTCCCCACACGATCTTCTGCAGAAAGTACACGTTCAAGACACCACAAGAGGGTGTGGCATTCCCAACAAATGGGAAACCACACCCTCTATGAAATGGAGCTATTGGATGTTTACTTCAGCCAGCCAACCTTCGCCCAATCAATGGTTTGGAAAAGAGAAGGACCGTAGTTGGCCAACCCCTTCTTGCACATCATAAAGTCGGGACCGTTAAATACAGTGCCCACAGTCGAGATCTCATCCATGTGCTTCTTCTCAATCTCGTTGCACTTCTTGTTCCGTTCTTTATCGTCCTTGATGACGAGCATCTTCTCAATCATCTCGTCGATTTCTTCCGAACCTATGCCGTCATTATCCTTCGAATAATAGAACTGCTTGGTAGCAGAAGTACCGTCTGCAGTGCTAATCCCGAACCCTGAGAACGTTGTATCGTAGTCACGTGCAGGAATCGCCTTCGAGAATTCACTGGATGCGCGGCTATTTACACTAAAGTTAATCCCCAGTTCTTTCATATTCTGAACGAAGGTCTGAGCCATGCTGTTATTCACCGGGTCGTCGCCAAAGATTGAGATCTTATAGCTCAGCTGCTTACCATTCTTGGCGTAGAATTCACCGTCTTTCTTATATCCGGCATCTTCCAGAATTTTCTGGGCGGCAGCTTTCGCGTCACCATCTGCTTTCGGGAAATTATCCTCATAATACTCCTCGAAAGGCAGGTACAACCTTGACCCTGGCAGTTGCTCCTCCCACGGCAAGCCTTGGTAACGGATTTTGGCAAGCGCCTCACGGTTGGTGCCAATAAAAATTGCCTTACGAACCTTCGCATCTTCAATACGCTTGGGGTTCAGGTTCAACCCACCTGAGAACAACCGCTGTCCCTTACGCAGTTCAGCGTTTGCAACGTTTTTCACTTCAGCATATGCGGTAGACGTACGTGCTGAGGCTGCATCAATCTCACCGTTCTTAAAGGCCGCACGCTCCGCGCTATCTTCGAGGGTGCGGAAAATGATGCGATCTAGTACAGGCTTCTCGCCCCACCATTTCTCATTCGGCACCACGGTAAAAGTGTTCTCAGTAGAGTTCCAGCCTTTATCAGCGAGCTTAAACGGACCACACCCAAACTCAGGGTGCGGGTTATTCACGAACCCATCATTAAAGACTTTCGGGTCAGCCATTTTGGGGTGCAAAATAGAGGCGAACAGCTCATTAAGCGGATAGTAGGGGGAAGTCATCGTTACCTTGACCTTGAAGTCATCGCCGTCACGTTCGACTTTCTCAACGCTGCCATAAATACCGCTGGTAACGATCTTGAAATCTCCCTCTGTGCTCTTAAGGATCTTCCACGTTGCCTGCAGCGCCTTGTAGTCCATGGGAGTACCATCGTTAAACTTAGCTTTGGGGTTCACTGCCACGTACACAACGGTTTTGCCATTTTCCTCTTTCGGGTCGAAAGATACAGCGAAATCCTTATTCAGTTCGAGAGTGCCATTAGGCGACGAAGACCACAAGCCAGCCGCATAAAGCGTACCCATTGCAATATACGTATCGCCGTTATTACCGCCGGTTGAGTAGACATTGAAATCAGGCCCGATAGAGTCCAGGGGGAGACGAACTTCCCCGCCCTGTTTCAAATCTGAGACCGGGTGGGCATTGATATCATACAGGTCTTCTACTTTAGCTCCCTTGCCAGCAGACTTGACCTTTTCTTCTTCTTTCTTGCCGCCACACGCAGCCAACAGACCCACGGTAGTTGTTGCAGCCGCGCCACCGAGCAGGGTGCGGCGGTTGAAGATATACTGCTTCTCCATAACTATCGCCCAACTTTCACTAATGCACTCGTACCATCGAGTATCTGACGAATCAACCAGATGCACGTTCTGTGTGCTGAACTACAGTACCTGGTCTTAGTCTAGTATCTTACACCACAATTTTGCTCTAAGGGAACAAGAGCCGTATTTTAGTAGATAAAAAATATTCATTACACATATATATTCACAAGAATCCTGTTTTATCAGCATTTATGACGTAATTATTGCTGCTTCTTAGTGTCCTCAGCGGCCCAAAGAACACTCATTCAGCGTCACAGTACCGTCATTTCTGGGCATCTCTTCCCCATCCCATGCTGAAAACGCACCGAGGGGCGGCCACCAGATGGTGGCCGCCCCTCGGCTCACATGCGGCTTACGACAAAGCCGACTCTAAAGCTACGCCGCCTGAACAACGTCCCCAGGGGATACCTGAGAAACGCCCTCGGGGAAGTAGCAAGCATATGCGTGGTCCTGACCTTCGATAGGCTCAAGCTCAGGCAGTTTCTCAAGGCACACCTTCTGCTTATCCTCAGGCAACAGCTTGAAGACAGGGCAACGGCTAGAGAATCCACAGCCCACCGGCGCGTTCACCGGAGTCGGCAGATCGCCTTCCAGCATGGTGCGCTCACGTTTCGCCTCAACCTCTGGGTCTGGCACGGGGATAGCCGACAGCAAAGCCTTGGTATACGGGTGAACCGGGTTATCGAACACCTCATCCACGCTACCAATCTCAACAATACGCCCCAGGTACATGACCGCAACACGGTCAGAGGCGTGGCGGATCACCGCAAGGTCGTGGGCCACCATCAGGTAGCTGAGCCCCAGCTCGGCACGGAGCTTCTCCAGCAGGTTAATAACACCCGCCTGCACTGAGACGTCCAGCGCCGAAACAGGCTCGTCCAATACCACCAGTTTGGGGTTCACCGCCAGCGCACGGGCAATACCGATACGCTGACGCTGGCCGCCAGAGAACTGGTTCGGGAAGCGGTTCACATGATCCGGTTGCAGGCCCACAATCCGCATCAGCTCAATCACGCGCTTCTTAATATCCGCACGTTTCATCCCCTGGTTTTCAAGGGGCTCAGCCAGCACCTCGTACACCGTAAAACGCGGATCCAGCGCGCCGGTGGGATCTTGGAACACCATCTGCTGGTTCTTACGCAGCTTCAGGATCTCACTAGCTGACTTGCTATCCTTCGTGGAGGTGCCATTAATAAGGATCTCGCCGTCAGTGTTCTTGCTGAACTCCATGATTTCCAGCAGGGTGGTAGTCTTACCGCACCCCGACTCGCCCACAATAGAGAAGCACTCGCCTTCACGGATATCAAAGGTGACACCATTAACCGCTTTCACGGTGCCCACACGTTTCTTAATAAGTGAGCCCTTCATGAGCGGGAAGTGTTTCTTCACGTTGCGCACCTCAAGCACCGGAGCACGCTCTTCACGCGGAATACCGTCAAACTTCGACACAGGGGTTTCAGGGATCGAGTACAGCTCATCAGCCGTCTTACTGATCAGATCCTGGGATATGCTGCACGATGACAGGTGCCCCTCACCCGCGCCGTCAAGCGGCATCAGCTCGGGCTCGCCAGCCTCATCCTTACAGCACTGGCCACCGCTCTTAGCCACAGGGCAGCGTTCACGGAACGAACAATGCTCCACCGGGTTAATCAGGTTCGGCGGCGTGCCCTCAATCGGCACCAGCGACATCTTCTGCGAACGGTCCACGCGCGGAACCGCACCCAGCAGGCCAATAGTGTACGGGTGACTGGGGTACTTATACAGGTCCTCGGCCTTCGCGATTTCCACCGGTTTACCCGCGTACATCACCAGAATATCGTCCGCCATACCGGCAACGACACCCAGGTCGTGGGTAATCATAATAGTTGCCGCGCCCGTTTCATCCTGCGCCTTATCCATCACCTCAAGCACCTGCGCCTGAATGGTCACATCCAGTGCGGTAGTGGGCTCATCCGCAATCAGAACACGCGGGTCATTCGCAATAGCCATTGCAATCATAATGCGCTGACGCATACCGCCCGAAAACTCGTGCGGATACGAACGCAGACGATCTGCCGGGGAAGGAATACCCACCAGACGCATCAGCTCGATTGAGCGATCTTTAATCGCCTGCTTGCTCATGCCCTTATTGTGGATCTTCAGGACCTCGGCGATCTGCTGCCCAATGGTATACACCGGAGTCAGCGATGAGAGCGGGTCCTGAAAAATCATGGAGATGTGTTTGCCACGGTACTCGCACATTTCCTTATCGCTCAACCCCAACAGCTCGTTGCCGTTGTACTTAATAGACCCGGTAATATCAGCTGTCGTAGGGTGCAGGCCCATAATCGCCATTGATGCGACCGACTTGCCCGAACCAGACTCGCCCACAATACCGAGGGTTTTACCGGCATACAGGTCAAAATTCACGCCGCGCACCGCGTGCACCACGCCGTTTTCAGTATTGAAACGGACATTGAGGTCTTTGACGCTCAGAACAGGAGAGGTGCTCATGAGTTCTTTACCTCCTCTTTCTTGGTCTCAGACTCCGAAGTATCAGATTCTGCTGTGGTGAGGGACTCAGCCGGTTTTACGGTTTCGGCCTTCTTAGCTTTCTTGTTTTTCTTCCTGTTCTTAACTGAACCAACAGACATGGAGGTCGGGTCGAAGGCATCACGCAAACCATCGTTCATGAACGCCAACGGAGCCACAATGAGGAAGAAGAAGATAATGGGGAACCAGAACATATGTGGCAGAGTGTTAATCTGTGCCGCTGCCTCAGCGATGAGCGAGCCCAATGAGTAGTTGGGGTAGCGGATGCCGATACCAATGAAGGAATAGACAACCTCAGCCAGCACAGCATACATAATGCCACGCGTAAATTCGAGCACCAGCAGCGAACCAATATTCGGGATGAGGTGGCGCAGCACAATTTTAAACGGGTGAACACCCATATAACGAGCGCCCTTGACGTAGTCACGCCCAATCAAAGACTGACCCATTGCACGAATTAGACGAGCCGGGGACATCCAGTTAAAGATAATGAGAACAGCAGAAAGTACGATCCACGCGGGAACATTTTTCTGGATCTCTTTGCCAATGCCGCTGTTCATTGAGATTGCCAGGATCAGCAGCGAAGGAACCATAATCATGGTTTCCAAGATGAAAAGCATGACTTTATCAATCCAGCCACCAAAGTACGCCATAATACAGCCGTACACTGCGGAAATAGCGATGGAGGTAGTGCCCACAACCACACCAATTAAGAGCGAAACACGAACACCCTCAACCATTTGGGCGTAGAGGTCATTGCCAGCTGCGTTGGTGCCAAAGAAGTGGGTGGTACTGGGCTCCTCCCCCAAAGCCAGATAGTCAATCTGGGTGGGGGTGTACGAGGTGAAGTACTGACCGAACATTCCGAACAGGAACATCAACACGAAAAGCCCCAGGCCAAACACCGCCAGCTTATTCCGCATAAAACGGCGCAGAATAATGACCTTCTTATTGATGACTTGAAAGTCATCGCCTTTCACCACTGAAATGGTTTGAGTTTCAGTTACCTGGCTCATGAGATCCTCACTCGGGGGTCAACGATACTGGTGGCAATATCGGCAATAATTGCACCGATGGCGAAGAGAACGGAACCATAAGCCAACGTCGCGGTTGCGGCGTTCACGTCCTGCTGACTAATGGCGTCAATCGACCATTTACCGATACCGGGCCAAGCAAAGACTGTCTCGGCGAAGAAAGCACCGGCAAAAATCGCAGGTACCTGGTAGGCGATGGACTGTGCGACGGGAATAAACGACACACGCAGGGCATGGCGGGTAATCGCCTGGTTACGGGTCAAACCCTTCGCGCGTGCAGTACGGACAAAGTCGGCATTGACGTTATCCAAGAGGTACTGGCGCTGAGCGATCTGGTAGGCTGACCAACCCAATATGGTCATACAGAAGGTGGGTACCGCGTAGTGTTCCGCCAAGTCAATGGTGGTATTCCAGAAGCCAGTCACCCCGGGAGAGGAAATACCGGTTACGTAGAAAATGGTTTCCCCTGCGGACTGGTTAATCTCGATCGCAGCGGTTTGCACCAAAAAGTACGCCACGGGCGCGGGAATAATGTACACCAGGTAGGAGTAGCTGGTAATCACACGGTCAGAGAGCTTGTACTGGCGAGCTGCCGTGAACACGCCAAGTGCCACACCAATAACAATCGTCAAAATAGTTGCGGCAATCATCAGGCGGAAAGAAACCCAGACGCGCTGGCCGAATTCTTCGTTCACATACGCGCCGTTGGGGCTGCGGCCCCAATCGAATTTGGTCACAACATTGGTCAACCACTCGATATAACGGTCCCAAGCGCTTTTGCTCGGGTCAAGGCCCAAAGAGGCAAAGTTACGTTGAACCTGCTCTGGGGTCGGCCTGGGAATTTTTTCCTGCTCAAGCAGCGCAGGCTGAAGGGTAATAACCGCCGCGAAATAGCCCATCGTGGTAGTAATGAACACCATGACGAGATATGTGAGCGAGCGTTGGAGGACGTACCTAAACATGGGACGGCTCCCCTCCTCGAATATTCGGTGTCGTAGGCATGTGTGTAATGACTTCCAATGTCAAAATAACCCCGTGACTGTTGTCACTAGGATTACAGTTACTTTATCTTATATAGTCCTCTATCTATCCACCAAACCCACATTTGCGTTTTACACCGCCACCGCTGCGTTCAGAGGCTTCTTCGGGTGATGCAGCAACGATTTTCCCCACAGAACTAGCGGAGTTAAAAATTGTTACGAAAAATTTACACAATAATGCATATTGCGGGTTTTCGACCGTCATAAAGCGTGTCTTAAGGTCCAAAACACCCCAAAAATCCACCGATTCCCACTTAAAAAAGAGGAAAACCACGACACTGTAACAGCATACCCCTTGAAATTTAGGAGAACCTAAGATATGGGAAGCCCCGTAAACTCTTCATTATCGGTGTAGGGCAGAGTCTACGGGGCTGTACTTCCCAGCAGTGAACTCAGAACCGGTTACGGTACTCGCCCGCAGCAGCACCGGTGCGGAAGGCACGAATATTGTGGGCGATCAGTTCCTCCGGATTTACGGGGCGACCACCGGCGGCATGCGGGGTAATCACGATATTCTTCGCATCCCACAGGGGCGAATCGGAGGGGAGCGGTTCGGTTGCCGTCACATCCAGCGCAGCGCCCGCAATCGAGCCGGAATTCAGGGCGGCGACGAGTGCATCCTCATCAACAGTGGTACCGCGCCCCACGTTAATCAGGTAGGCGCGCTTGGGCAGCAGCTGCAGCTTATGGGCATCGAGCGCCTTGAAGGTCGAATCGCTGGTGGGAAGCACCATCACGAGAATATCCGTAGTCGGCAGGTATTCATCGATTTGTTCGGTTGCAATCACCGGGAATCCGGAGCGCTCCCCCGCACTCTGTGCAACGCCGGTTACGTTCGCGCCGAAAGCCTTGAAGAGCCGCGCGGTCTCTTGGCCGATCGAGCCGAATCCCCACACAAGCACATTGGCATCAAGCAGGGTTGTGACCTGGTCTTTCGGGTGAAGTTCCTGCGCGCCACCTAGCTCCTCAGCCCAACGATGCTCGGCCGTTGCCTGCGCCAGCGTCGGCAAGAAACGCACGAAGTTCAGGGTCAGCGCGAGCGCATGTTCCGCAACGGTCTTCGAGTGCAGACCCACACCTGCACAGATGGCGGCGTCTGGGTTGAAGCCCGCCGCACGTACCGCATCCGGCCCCGCAAGAAGCGCCTGAATAAGCCCCACATTTTTCATGCGGCGAGCGGAATCCACGAGCTGATCGGCGGTATTTGCCCAGGCAATCAGAACTTCGGCATCGGTATCTTCCTCGGCAATGGGTTCCGTGGGGTTGTAGTGCCGCACGATATCGCCGGGTTCAAGCCCTAGTTTCTCTTCGTCGAGCGTAATTGAGGTAGGGAGCAGAATCTTCATAGGTCCTCCTGTGGATGGTGCATGCGGGCTGGCGTTCAGCGACGAAGGCGACCCGCATCCCGTGTGAGGGGGTTAACAGTTATTCCCCTCCAGCATAGCGTGAGAGGGGAATAACTGTATAGGGTTACCTAAGAAGCCGTTAGGGCTTGGTGGCGCGCGAAGGATCGTCCGTATTCTTTTGCCTCTCGGCACGAAGCTCGGTTTTCGCCGGTGCATCGGATGCGCTACCGGCAAGTTCTGGGCCGAACACGGTGCGCGATTCACCCTGCATTTTCTTCAGGCATTCGGCATCTTTTGCCGCCATTTCGGGCGTGATGACCTCAATGGCGCCAGTGGCCGAACGCGCCACATCGGTGGTGGGGTGCGTTTCGATGGTGGTGGCGAGCGCATCCTCACGAATGAAGAGAAGCAGAATCGCGGAGATTAGACCGAGCGGTGCCAGGTAGAGGAAAAGCGGAATCAGGGCATCATTGTAGGCGTTCACGATAATGCCGTGAATCGGCTCGGGAATCCGGCTGACGAGCTCGGGAGTCAGGGAGGAGGTTCCGTGTTCCCCTGCCGAGGCTACTGCTTGCGCGGGCATGCGTTCACTGAGCAGGCTGCTCAGGCGCGAAGTAAACAGACCACCCACGAGCGATGCACCCACGGTTGAGCCGACCTGGCGGAAGAAGTTGTTTGCCGCGGTAGCGGTTCCTACGACGGTGACGGGGAAAGCGTTTTGCACGATAAGGGTGAGGAACTGCATCGACATGCCCAGGCCCGCACCCATGACCGCCATGTAGCTGCAGAAGATCCAGGTGGGGGTGCTCGGGGTGATGGTGGAGATCAGGTAGAGCCCGAGCGCCACGAGTGCGGTACCGGTGACCACGTATGCCTTGTATTTGCCGCGTGCGGAGACCAGCCGTCCGGTAATAATGGAGACCACGAGCAGGGCGCCCATGAGGGGAATCATGAGCAGACCCGCCACGGTTGCGCTCACGCCCAGGGACATTTGCAGGTAGGTGGGGATGTACTCGACGGCCCCGAACATGGCAACACCGAGGGCGAGAGATGCGCCCAGGGTGAGCAGGAAGTTGCGGTTGGTGAAGAGGTACATGGGCATGATCGGCTCTGCGGCGCGGTTTTCAACCGGGATGAAGATCAGGGCCGCGACGGCGGATGCGATGAGAAGCCCAATAATCTGCGGGGAGTTCCAGGCGTACTGGTTGCCGCCCCAGATGGTGGCGAGCACGAGCGCACTGGTTCCTGCCATGAGAATGATGCTGCCCAGGTAGTCGATCTGCCGCTTTTCGCGGTCTTTGAGCGCGGTGTGTGGGAGCAGGAAAATGACGGCAAAGATTGAGAGTATGGCAAGCGGCAGGTTAAGCCAGAATGCCCAACGCCAGCCGGGGCCTTCGGTGATCCACCCGCCAATGAGCGGCCCGGCAACTGAGGAGAAGGCGAAGACGCCGCCGATGATACCCATATATTTACCGCGTTCGCGGGCGGGGATCACATCTGCGACCACTGATTGGGAGAGAATCATGAGGCCGCCACCGCCGACTCCCTGGAGCGCGCGGGCGACGATCAGCCAGGTCATATCGGGGGCGAGCGCACCGATGATAGATCCCGTCATGAAGGAGAGGATGGCAAAAATCAGGAAGGGTTTACGCCCGAACTGGTCGGAGAGTTTGCCGTACACCGGCATGGTGATGGTGGAGAGCAGGATGAAGGTGGCAATCACCCAGCTCATATGCTCCACGCCGTGCAGTTCGCCCACAATGGTCGGCAGGGAGGGCGCGAGGATGGTTTGGTTCAGTGCCGACATGAGCATCACGATGACCAGGCCGGAGAACATGAGCGTTATTTGATGTTTTTTAGCTTCAGCCGTGGTGGCTTCAGCTGGTTTGTCTGAGTGCGACGTCATTCCTAGTTTTCCTTCAGCAGGGCTTGAAAAGTTTTGACGGTGTTGTGGATGCGCCACTCGACCTCGTTGTCGTCGGCAAGATCCTTGGCGAAGTGCAGTTGCCGCAGCACCGCGGATGCAAGCTGGACTGTGGCACGGGTGCGTTCTTCGGCGGTTTCTGTCAGCGGCATATTTTCGGGGCGGGTTATCAAAGGGCCGCGCCTTCCTGCGGCATTGAAGGCATCCCAATCGACGGTATTGAGGTAGTCGATGAGCACCTGTTCGCAGTTGATATGGTGTACCTTCAGCCGGTGCCTGAATTCGGGGAATTCGTCGATGCGCTCCCGGAATTTTGCGTGGTCGGCAAAGTTGAAGCTGTGCCGCACGATGTACAGCAGCAGATGAGTGATACGCACGATGAGGTTGTCGTTTTCGTGCGCCCGGTCGCTGGCGAGCAGCTCGTCGGTGATGGCGGGGGCGCGCAGGCCGAGCACCGCATCCTCTTTAGTTCCGAAGTAGTTGAAGAAAGTGCGGGGCGAGATTCCGGCTTCCGCAGCGATGCCTTCGACGGTGGTGCCGCGCATGCCGTGCTGGCGGGCGAGGCGCAGGGCGGTTTCGTGAATGTTCGTCCAGGTGCGTTCGCGGCGGCGTTCACGCAGGCTTGTCTCGGCGCGACTCGGCTCAGTTTTTTGCATAACTGCAATTATTGCATTTCTGCATTTTTTGCACAACTGCATAAAATAAGCGGCGTGACGTGTTCTGCCTCTCCCCCACAGACGACAAGAGGGTAGGCATAATAGGTAAGGTGAGCATATTTTCACCCGCGTACCTGGACTTTTTACCGGACTGGCTCAGGATCATTCTGTTCTTCGCAGACCTGAGCATCCGTGTGCTGTCCCTATTCTGGCTGCCCTACAACCGCAAGCCCGTGGTCGCGCTCGGCTGGCTCATGGCCATCTTCTTCATCCCGTTCATCGGGTTCCTAGCCTTCCTGATTTTCGGATCCTCACACCTTCCCCAATACCGGCGCGCCCGGCAGCACGCCATGAACGACCTGATCCGCGAAACCACCGGAGACACCCCGCAGCTCACCGACTCCGACGGGCTCAACGAAGCAACCCTCGTCGCCAGCCAACTCAACTACAAGCTCGGTTCGCTCCCCCTCGTCGGCGGAAACTCCTTCACCCTGCACAACGACAACCATGAAGCCATGCGCATCATGGCGCAGGAAGTCGGCAAAGCCCAGCGGTATGTTCACTTCGAGTTCTACATCACCGCCTACGACGAAGCCTCCAAAGTACTCTGGGACGCCCTCTTCGCCGCCCAAAAACGCGGCGTGCGGGTGCGCGTACTCATCGACCATATCGGCTCACGCAAATACCCCTCATACCGGCAGCTAACAAAAATGCTCGACGAATCGAGTATTGAATGGCGCCTGATGCTGCCCATCAAACCCTGGCGGCTGCAATGGCAGCGCCCCGACCTGCGCAACCACCGCAAAGTCCTCGTGATCGACGGCGCAGTGGCGTTCTCAGGCTCGCAAAACGCCATCCACCGCTCCTACGACCTCAAAGAAAACGTGCGTAAAGGCCTGGAATGGAAAGACCTCACCTTCTCGTGCACCGGCCCCATCGTCGAAGAGCTCAACGCCGTGTTCGTCTCCGACTGGTACTCCGAAACAAACCAGCTGATCCTCGAAGAAATTGAGGCGAAAATCCCCTACGTTCCCGGCTCGATGCGCGCCCAAGTCGTCCCCTCCGGCCCCGGGTTCGAGACGGAAAACAACCTGCGCCTGATCAACTACATGATCTACAACGCAGAAAAACGCATCACCATCTGCTCGCCCTACTTCGTACCCGACGAAACCCTGCTGCAGGCACTCACCAACGCCGCATTCTCTGGCATCGAAACCACCGTGATCGTCTGCGAAAAGGGCGACCAGTTCCTCCCCAATATGGCGCAGCGCTCCTACTACGAGACGCTGCTGCAATCCGGGGTGCGCATTCTGCAATACCCCAGCCCCACGGTGCTGCACTCCAAGTTCATGTACGTGGATGACGAAATGGCGTTTATCGGCTCCTCGAATATGGACCCCCGCTCATTCTCGCTCAACCTCGAAGTATCAACCTTTATCGCAGACGCCGCTATGGTGGATGCGCTCGCCGACGTTGCGCGAACCTACGAAAGTATCTGCACGGAACTGCGCTACGGCCCGTGGTCCGCACGGCCGCAGCGCATTAAAGTCACCGAAAATATCTGCCGGCTCTGGTCATCGCTGCTGTAATCACACCGCAGCACAGCCCCGCCACGCCGGTTTCCCGTTCTGCACGGCGTGTCAGCTTAACGCCATAAGCGGTTACCCATGTGAATAGTTGAAGGGCGCACGTACAGCCATTCGGGGCTGGGCAGACGTACAGCCTTATCGCACCCAGACAGGGCCGTAATGATCGACTCGCACCGCTGGTTAAACTCCAGAATATGCCGCTTATCAACCACCTGGCCCGGAAAATGCCGGTGCATTTTCGACACCGAATCGCTGCTCTCCTGCAGCCCATGACCCGTATGACCCGGCACGTGCTTCACAATCACCCGGCGTGAGCGGATCGCCTCAGTCAGGCGCGTCATCTCAGTGATAACCCGCTCATCCTGGACCCCCTCACGGGCCCACCTCTCAAAGCTCCAGCGGCTATGAGCCAGCCGCAGCACAAACGTGAGCGCACCCAGTGAATCAGTATTAATCACCAGGCGGCGTCCGCCCGTATAAAATACGTGAAACGCGGTGAGCATCGCCGAAAGTTCCCCGGTCATAATGTTCACCGCGTCATAATGAGTATGAAAATAGAAGCCGTCTTCACTAACGCCCGCAATACCCATCCGGCCGCCGCGCGAGTACTTCTTATTATGGGTGGAACGGAACGAACAGTCCGTGAAAACGTTATACTCCACCAGCTGCTCTTCCGGTTTCTCGGTGAGCGCATCGGTGAGCATACGCTCCGTATTGCGCCTGGCCACCTCAATAAAACCCTCCATGAGCTTACCCGCCGCAGTGCCCGCGAGCCGCACATGGACCTCCCCTAAGGAGTGATTATCGTAAGGGTCAAGAACCTTCTCAAACGCACGGTATTCCAGGATGCATTTAAGGTGGTCAAACTGACGGAATAGCTGCTTCAGGTAGCGCCTCTCCGCTGCAACCGTCACCAGGTTCTCCGTCAGCGGCGGGGGGATCAGCTCCCACGCCTCAAGCACCGCACGGCCCAGCATTTTGGTGTGCACCACTTCGCAAGGCTCCATGAGGGAATGGGCGTGCTCACCCAAGATCGGTTCAGTATTCAGGGGGATACGTTCCCCGCTCTCTTTAGACACATACACTAAGGTCGCGGTTGAACTGTAACAAAACCCCTGCGCCTGTTGGGCTTCTTCCGCAACAGCGATCACCGCCACCCCGCGCTCCGTGTACCCTGCGGGGTACGACGTACTGTAATCCGGCGCATCCCACGTTAATGTGCACCGCTTAATGTTCGCTGGTGTAATAGCCATGTGCCCACACCCCCTAAACTCATGATTCTCCCCTCAGGTGTTCGTGTATCTTTATTCCTTTATATCGTCGCCCGATTCGGGCACGCAAACGTTCAGGGCAGGGTTTTACGGTGAGCGAATCGGTTCTGAAGGTGTTCGCAGATAATTACCCCACCCATGGCCTGAAGGTTTAGAACTAATATGAGTTACCTATACTAGGGACTCCCCATAGAAAGCATCCGAAGTGTCTTTCCCTCATCTATGCCTGGGGGGTAACAGCCCCAATGTCGTAAACAGGGTACAGTTGAGGGACAACCACTTTGTGCTATCACATGAAGGAGAACCCCATGATTGGTGTTTACGCAGGTGTTTCCGTTAAGCCTGAGCATGTTGAAGAGTTTTTGGCTTCTACCCCCGCCTTGGTGGAGGCATCACGCAAGGATGCGGGCAATATCAGCTACGATTTCGGCCCCGCTGCCGGTGAGACCCCTGCGGGCGAACCGCGCGTCTTCGCTTTTATTGAGCGTTGGGAATCACAGCAGGCACTCGAAGCGCATATGGCGACTGAGCATTTCGGGACCGCCGTGAAAACCTGGGAGCCGCTGCTCGCCGCAGAGCTGGATGTGCGCATCTTCGAGATGTAACTCCGCTCCCCCTGCTAAAAAGAGCCTTTATACGAATAAAGCGAGTTTTTCGCCGCTTTATTCACATAAAGGCTCTTTTTATGTCCAATCGGGAGAGGCTATTTAGTACCCCTCCGGGAGGATGCGCACCCCGCCCTTATCGGCAGAGGCGGCTAGCATCCCGTAAACCTTCAGCGCGTTCGAGACCTGACGTTCACGCGGCTTGGTGGGCTTCCACGGGAGGGCACCTTTCGCCTTACGCCGCGCCTCCAAAACCTCGTCCGGCACATTCGCCCGCAGGATGCGGTTGTGTACGTCAATCTCGATCTCGTCGCCGGTTTCCAGCAGGCCGATAGCGCCACCGGCGGCAGCCTCCGGTGAGACGTGGCCGATCGAAATGCCCGAAGTACCGCCCGAGAAACGCCCGTCGGTAATGAGTGCGCAGCTTTTGCCCAAGCCCAGGCCTTTCAGGTACGAGGTGGGGTACAGCATCTCCTGCATGCCGGGGCCGCCCTTTGGACCCTCATACTGAATCACCACAATATCGCCGGGTTTCACGTGCTTCGACAGAATCTCAAACACGGCTTCATCCTGCGACTCAACCACAAATGCCTTACCCACGAAGTGGAAAAGTTCTTCATCAATACCGGCGGATTTGATGATCGCACCGTTCTGGGCGATATTGCCGCGCAGAACCGCCAGACCGCCGTCTTTCGTGTAGGCATGTTCCACGGCACGAATGCACCCGTTTTCGGCGTCCGTCTCATGCGATTCGTACTTGTTCGCGGTCGAGAACGCCTGCGTGGTACGAACCCCGCCAGGTGCGGCAAGGTACAGTTCGTGAGCCTGCTCGCTCGCGGTACCGGAACGGATATCCCATTCGGCAAGCCACTCATCCAGCGAATCCGCATGAACAGAATGAACGTTCTTGTTGAGCAGCCCGGCACGGTCCAGCTCACCCAGCAGCGCAGGGATACCGCCCGCACGGTGCACATGCTCAATGTGATACTTCGTAGAGTTCGGTGCAACCTTCGCCAGACAGGGCACATGCCGCGAAATACGGTCGATATCGTCCAGGGTGAAATCAACCTGCGCCTCGTGGGCAATCGCCAGAATATGCAGCACGGTATTGGTGGAACCGCCCATAGCCACATCCAGCGCCATAGCGTTCTCGAAGGCTTCCTTGGTGGCGATCGAACGCGGCAGAACAGACTCGTCATCCTGCTCGTAGTAGCGCTTCGCCAAGCCAACAATGCGCTCCCCCGCCTGCAAAAACAGCTCTTTACGCGCGATCTGGGTCGCAAGCGTGGTACCGTTGCCGGGCAGCGCCAGACCAATCGCCTCGTTCAGGCAGTTCATGGAGTTTGCGGTAAACATGCCCGCACAGGAACCACACGTGGGGCAGGCGTTCTTCTCAACTTGGGCGAGCGCAGTATCACTCACGGAATCGTCCACCGCCATGACCATCGCATCCACCAGATCCAGGCGGTGCTCCACAACGCCTTCGATACCCTCGCCGGATTCCATGGGACCGCCCGACACGAAAATTGTGGGGATATTCAGGCGCATCGCTGCCAAGAGCATGCCGGGGGTGATCTTGTCGCAGTTCGAGATACATACGAGCGCATCCGCACGGTGAGCGTTCACCATGTATTCGACCGAATCGGCGATGAGGTCGCGTGAGGGCAGGGAATAGAGCATGCCGTCGTGGCCCATCGCGATGCCGTCATCAACCGCGATGGTGTTGAATTCTTTCGCCACGCCGCCAGCCTCACGAATAGCGCCGGCTACCAGGTCGCCCATATTTTTCAGGTGCACGTGACCGGGCACGAACTGGGTGTAAGAGTTAGCAATCGCAATAATCGGCTTGCCGAAATCATCATCACCCATGCCGGTTGCGCGCCACAGGGCACGGGCACCGGCCATATTGCGACCGTGAGTTGAGGTGCGTGAGCGTAATTCGGGCATTGTCTCTACCTTCCGTCGTGATGCATCAATAGATTTTACGCCCGCACTGCACGTCTCTTCAGCGAAGGGTAGCTTTGGTTTGCAGCCAGAGCGGGCGTGGGGCGCATCTGCACACCGGGCGCGGTAGGTGCCCTGGTGTGCGGGTGAGGCGATGCCGGATCTGCGGCAGATTTCCCCATTTTCGGGTCCCACCCCGTATTTCTCAGATGTTTACCTATTATGCCCCCTAAGCTGGTAGGGGAAAATCGTGGGCACCAGAGTTTTCACAGGGTGAACGCGCAGCCCCTTAAAGCTGGCGGAATCGGTGCCCAGGCTCGGCACCCCGCCTTCTAATGCAGATAAAAACGTGAGGCATCATGTCATTCCGTAACAGCGTGATCTACCAGATCTACCCGAAGTCGTTCTATTCCGCGCACGGGCGGCCAACCGGTGATATTCGTGGCATTATCGAGAAGGTGCCCTATGTGGCATCGCTGGGGGTGGGCATGGTGTGGTTCAACCCGTTCTTCGCCTCGCCCCAGCGCGATAACGGCTACGACATTTCCGACTACTACGCTATTAACCCCGAGCTGGGCACGATGGAAGATGTTGAGGAAATGATCGCCGCTTTCGGGGAGCACGGCATAGGGGTCATGTTTGATATGGTGCTCAACCATGTTTCGACCGAGCACGAGTGGTTTAGGCGGGCGCAGGCGGGCGAGCGCGAGTACTGGGATTATTTCTATCTTCGCCTAGGGCGGGTTCAGCCTGACGGCACGGTGGTTCCACCCACGAACTGGGAGTCGAAATTTGGCGGTTCGGCCTGGGAGCCTTTCACCGACACGGCGGGTAAGGTTTATCGGGACGAATCGGGGGCACCGCTGTACTATCTGCACCTTTACGACGTCACACAGGCTGATCTGAACTGGTACAACCCCGCCGTGCGCAAGGAGCTCTATAAGGTCGTCAATTTCTGGTATGACAAGGGTGTTCGCGGGTTCCGCTTCGACGTCATTAACGTGATCGGCAAGTCCGAAGAGCTTGAGGATGCGCCCGCCGGGGTTATCGATAAGACCCTATACACCGACACGCCCATCGTGCACACGCGTCTGCGGGAGCTGAACCGCGCATCGTTCGGGCGGTATGGGGATACCGTAACCGTGGGTGAAATGTCCTCGACGAGCATCGAGAACTGTGTGGGCTACTCCAACCCTGAGAACCGCGAGCTCGACATGGTGTTTAGTTTTCACCATCTGAAGGTCGATTATGAGGACGGCGAGAAGTGGTCGAAGGTGCCGTTCCGCTTTGCTGAGCTGAAGGGTCTGCTCAACGATTGGGCGCTGGGCATGCAGGCAGGCGGCGGGTGGAATGCGCTGTTTTGGAATAATCATGATCAGCCCCGCGCGCTCAACCGTTTTGGCGACGTTCAGCGGTACCGGGCGGAATCGGCGACCATGCTGGCGACCGTGATTCACCTGCTGCGCGGCACCCCCTATATTTATCAGGGCGAAGAGATCGGCATGATTGACCCGGTGTATTCTTCGATTGACGACTACGTGGACGTTGAGGCCCATAACGCTTTTAAAGCCCTGCGTGCGCGGGGACTCTCGGAAGGCGAGGCGCTTGAGGTTGTGCGTGCCAAAGCACGGGATAATTCGCGTGTTCCCATGCAGTGGGAGTCTGGTGCCGGTGGGGATTGTGGAGCGGTTGGTTTTGGTACCGCCGCTCCCTGGCTGGCGCCCGCGCCCAGCGTGGATGCGGCAACCGGCGCGGGTATTTCGGTGGCGGATGAGGAACGTGACGGCGTGATTTTGCCGTACTATCGCGAGCTGATTCGCTTGCGTGGGCAGTACCCGGTGATTTCTGAGGGCAGTTACGCGCCCTATGCGCTCGACCATGAGCGGGTCTTCGGGTACCTGCGTGAACATATCGCTAAGGGCACGCGCACGCGGCTGCTGGTGCTCAACAATTTCTTTGGGGGCGAGACGGTGGTGCGTGTTCCCGCCAAGTTCATGCCGGGCGAGGTTCTGGATGCGCCCACCGACGGTGAAGGCTCGCAAGTTCCAGCGGACGCACGGTCTGCACGGGTACTTTTGTGTAATTACAAGAATCCGCCCGGTCAGGTTAGCGGTGTTTCTGAGACGTCGGAAAGTAGCGGTGCTTCCAGTGTTTCTGGCTCCGATCCTGGCAAGGTTGAGGTTACGCTGCGTCCCTACGAATCGCTGGCGTTATTGCTTGAGGAACCCGTCACCCGCTAAATCATGTAATGGCACAAGACGGCATGGTGCTAAACGGGTGGCGTGTGTCTCCACAGTTTTCTAGTCGCCTTACTCGTTTAAGAAGATGGTACCGCCGCGGGACATGCACATTTCCTGCGCGCGGCCAGACTCAATGTAGCCCATAAGCATGTTTTGGTCGTTCTCAGAGTCGGCTTCTGCCCAGCGTTTATTCATGAGGTAGAAAACTATTTGAGCTTGAAGGTAGGCTAGATTAGCGAATACATTTGACACCTGCACAGCACTGATTTCGCGGTCATTATTGAGCTCTTTGCCGTTACCATGCAAAACAATCCCGGCTTCATAGCCGTCATCGTAAACACTATACGCGGTGATGTCGTGGTAGTAGATCCTGTTTTTCTGCCCTTTAATACTAGAACTTTCAACGAAGTTCGGAGTTACCATAACATACGTATTAACATAAAATGCAACAACGCATGAAGTCACTATGCCGACAAACAGACAAACCCCGACAACGAAATATAAGTTCTTAGAAATATTTAAGGCAAGGAAGACAAGGACAATCGCGCCGCATAAACTAAATAAGAGCTGCAGGATGGCTACGGGCTTTAAACGCTGTTCCTTAAAGGTGCGTGAAGAATTCTTCTGACTGCTCTTCACTAAATAAGTTTTGAGTCCATTTGGTATTTTGAGTGCCTGATATTTTTCCACAGTATAGAGCCTTCCCTTCCTCATTCAGAGTAGACAGTATGGCAATCTATGGGGTAGTAGAGCTACTCCTTTTCTTTACCTAGCTTATTATCGTTTTCTGGGAATACCATCCCATCATACTTCAGACACACCCGCCGGGCTTTACCCGAGTACGCATATTCCTTCACTTGCGCTTGGTCCTCTTCAGACTCCGGATCCGCCCACCGATCATTCAAAATACGGAACGCAAGCTGCCCCAACACATAGCCGTAATTCGCCCACAGGTTATGCACCTGCACCCCATCACCCGGATACCCTTTCTCATTATACGGGCCCTCTAAATACAACCCATCCTCAAAATTACTCCCTCCAGTCTTCACTTCATGGTACCCAAATGTTCGAATACGCCGATACTCAATCTTGTCAATCAGCCGAAAAAAATCACGCCGCAATATATACGTAGGAGTAATCTCTACATACGCATTCCGATACAAAATATAGAAGAGTAAGCCAGCGAAAAAGAATACAACAGTTATTGCCTGAAACTGATATGCAAAAGGAATACCACGAATGAACTGATAAACTAAACATAGGAAAGATCCAAAAGATAATGCCCAAAAACATAATACTACAAGCAGCAAAAAAAGAATACGTTGAATTTCAGAATTAACTTTTTTATTCCTATTATAGCGCGGTAATAAAAATCGTCCCAAAGCCGAAACCAGAGAATTCCAAAAAGCATTATCCACCCTGCGTGTCCTTACCTAAACCAGTGGCCCTAAAGATAGACTGCTTCGATCCAAAACAGTCCATCGCTATACCCTACAATACTTCCCTGGAGATAGTCGCTATTAAAACTATTAGTACAGCGGACTTTTGGAGGTTAGGTACATTTAAGGCAATTTGACGGGGAATTAGCTTTATTCCAGGGGAATCCAGGTGGGATAAGATTACAACCCCTTATCTTTGATCCAATTTGCCGCTGCCGTGGATGGATCTAGTTTCTTATCGCCGGATACCTCGTCATTGAGCGAGCGTAAATCGTCGGTCGTCAGCACCGCACTGATGCGGTTCAGCACCGCATGCGCATCTTCGGGTACCCGTTTGGTGTTGATAATGGGGAGTACCTGCTGCGCCGGAATCATGTTTTTCGGGTCTTCGAGCATCACAAAATTGTTCTGCGTAATTGCCGGGGTGGTCGAGTACAAATCTACAACCTGCACGGTGTTATCCTGCAGGGCTTTGACGGTGAGTGCCCCTCCCCCATCCGCAAGCGAGACGAATTCCGCCGGAACGCACCCGTATTTATCTTTGAGCCCTGGAATTCCATAGGCGCGTTCGGCAAATTCGGGAGCGGCACCAATCTTCAGTTCGGTACAGACCTTCGCCATATCATCCAGAGTGTGCAGATTGTATTTTTGGGCGGTCTGCTGGGTGACGACTAAGGTATCTTTATTTTCCGCCTGCGAGGCGTCCAGAGCCTTGAGGTTTTTATCCAGCACCCCACCGAGCGCCTGCAGAATCTCTTGTTTGGTCTGCGCTGTGGAATTCTCGTCAAGATACAACAGCAGGTTGCCCGAGTATTCGGGAACCACGTCGATAGCCCCGGAGGTAAGCGCCCCCAGGTAGGCTTCACGCGCGCCAATCCCCAGCTGGGTGCTCGATTTAAACCCGTTTTTATTTAGTGCTTGGGAGTATATTTCGGCGAGAATCTGCGACTCTGCGAACGCTGCTGACCCCACAATAATGCCGTCGTGTTCACCGCCGAAAACGTTTTCGCCGCTCAGCCCGCAGGCACTCAGCACTCCTAACGTCCCAAAGGCACCGAGGACACCCAATGCCCGCCGCCTGGTAACGCCGCGTGCCATTCCAGTCTCCGCTGTTCCGTGGTTTTTCGCGTTCTTTTCGGATAGAAAAGAACGATCATTCGTGTTTCGGCGATGCACCAGGCTCATGCGTGCGCCCCTTCCGTGTGCGAGTTTGCCGCATCCAGCGCGCTCTCGTGTTTCGGTTGCCCATGACGTTTGGATGCGCCTCCACCCCGTAGGGGCACGGGGGTCATGGCTCGCTGTGTTAGGGCCATGAGCGCATCCATCACGAGGGCGAGCGCAGCTACCAGCAGGGTTGCCACGAGCATACGCGGATAGTCCCGCACCGCGAGTCCATCAAAAAGGTACCGGCCCAGGTTATTCCCATTAATGTAGGCGGCGATAGTCGCGGTCGCGATCACCTGCAGCACCGCGCTGCGCAAACCGCCCATAAACACCGGAAGCCCCAGAGGAATCTCAACCCGGCGAAGAATCTGCCCTTCGGTCATGCCTTGGGCGCGTGCCGCATCCACCACATCCGGGTCAATCCCGGTCACGGCTTCGAGGGTGTGCGCCAGCAGGGGCGCCACCGCGATAATCACGAGCACAACGAGCGGAGGAATCGCGTTAACCCCAAACCAGAGAGCCAGCAGAGTCAACAAACCCAGGGCAGGCAGGGCGCGCAAAGCGGCGGTAAACCCCAGCAGAGCGTGCCCGCCGCGGCGAGTATGCCCGGCCCACAGGCCCAAAGGCACGGCAATCACCAGGGCAATCGCAACCGCAAACACGGTGATGCCCAGATGCTCGACGGTGCGCGCAAGAATGCCCTGAGGCCCTTGCCAGTTGGCGCCATCACCCAGAAAAGCGAAGGTACGTTCTATAACATTCATGCGGTCCTCCAGGCGGTCAGGCGCCGTGCCGTGAGGGCAAGAAGCGCATCGGCGAGGTAGGCTAAGGCGGCGCTGAGCACCACACCCGTGATAAGTTCGGCGGGGATGCTACGCGCCAGTCCGTCGGTAAAAAGCGTGCCGAGCGAAGAAACACCAATAACCGCACCCACGGATACCATCGCAATATTTGCCACCGTCGCCACGCGGATACCGGCAAAAAGCACGGGTAAAGCGAGCGGTAATTCCACCGTGAAAAACGCACGAGCCGGGGTGTATCCCAGGGCGCGAGATGACTCCACTACGTGCTCGGGAACCGCGTTAAAAGCGTCTACCCCGGAACGCACCATCAGCGCCATCGTGTAGATCGTGAGCGCCACGAGCACGTTCACCGGCGAAATAATACTGGTTCCTAGAATCAGCGGCATGAGCACGAAAAGCGCAATCGATGGGATTGTGTAGAGCAGCCCGAAACCGTGCACCAGGGCGTGCGCACCACTCCGGTAGGTTTTTGCGCCGTCTTCCCGCGCGCGGCGGCGGCTCGCATACCGCGCCACCGGAATCGACAGGGCGGTTCCCACAAGTACCGGAATAATGCCCTGGTACAGGTGATTGAGGGTCAATTCAAGGACACGCTGGATGTTATTTCCCAACCAGTCCCAGTGCATCGAATCTGCCAACAACAGGTTCATACTATCCCCGCCCAGAGGTTGATGCGGTGCCCTCGCCCGATACTGCGGATTCGCGTGCGCGGCGGTAGCGTTCGCGGCGAATATACCGTACCTGGCGCATCACATCGGCAGGCAGAAGGGCACCCACGGACTGGCTAACGAAAGATTCCACAAAATCATTAGCGGGATTCGTCAGGATCTCTTCGGGAGCGCCGTACTGGGCGAGCTTGCCGCCGGGGGCGAAGACCGCAATATTATCGCCGAGGAATAGGGCCTCATCAATATCGTGGGTTACGAAAACAATGGTCTTATGCAGCTCGCCCTGCAGGCGCAAAAGTTCTTCCTGCAGTTCGGTGCGCACGATCGGATCGACCGCAGAAAACGGCTCGTCCATGAGCAAAATAGAGGCATCCGCCGCGAGAGCCCGCGCGACTCCCACGCGCTGTGCCTGCCCGCCGGAAAGCTGAGCCGGGTAGCGCTGCGCTAGGGACGCGTCCAAACCTACGGTGCTCAGAAGGTCAAGAGCACGTTCTTTCGCCTGCGGTTTGGGGGTGCCGTTCAACAGGGGCACGGTCATAACGTTCTCAAGCACGGTACGATGCGGCAGCAGCCCGCCGCTTTGCATGACGTACCCGATGGATCGGCGCAGCTTGTAGGGGTCTTGGTCTGCGATATTTTGCCCGCCGATAGTGATTGTGCCTTCCTGCGGCTCTACCATGCGGTTGATCATGCGCAGGGTGGTGGTTTTACCACATCCTGAGGAACCGACGAAAACGGTGGTTTCACCGGCGGGGATGCTCAGAGTCAGGTTATTGACCACGGTGTTAGCGCCGTAGCGTTTGGTGACCTGGGAGAATTCGATTCCCGCGGTGCGTGTTGCCTGCGCGGAGTTCGACGGTATGGTGTCTTGGGGAGTGGATGCTGGCATTCGATCTCTTCCGTATGCGCCGGTTTTGCCGCCGTGTGTACAGACGTTGTGCAAATAACACAACGTCTCCACCCTAACGGAAATTCCAGGAAATTGAAACGAGCCAGCGTGTTTACCAGCCTGTTTGGCGTAGTCCTCTTCTCTTTCGGCGCAAAAAGGAGCCTTTAGGATGAGACGTATTTTCGCCGTTTCGTTCAGATAAAGACCCTTGTGAGCAGAGGGGTGAAGGGCACAGACCCATGTATGAGGGCAGGTATCAGACTATAGGGTGCGCGGGTTGGGAGCAGTCCGTGGTTAAAGAAAAAATCCGCCCCCACTGTAGAAGCCTGGAGGGCGGATTGTGGCTCCGACCGGCGTCGATCCGGTGACCTTACGATTTTCAGTCGCACGCTCTACCAACTGAGCTACAGAGCCTTGCGTATTAGATACGCAACGACCGCGTGCTTCGTGATGATAAATCATCTGAATACGCGGCCTGTGCGACCCCGACGGGACTTGAACCCGCGACCTCCGCCGTGACAGGGCGGCGCGCTAACCAACTGCGCTACAGGGCCATGTTCTGTTGTTCTCGCCGCTTTCGCAACGAGTGGAAACTCTAGCAGAGCCTCCGAGCGTCGTGCAAATCCACGCTCCACGTGCCGTTCCGGCCGCCGAGGGCGGCCGTTCTGCGTACCCCCAACGGGATTCGAACCCGTGTCGCCGCCGTGAAAGGGCGGTGTCCTAGGCCTCTAGACGATAGGGGCAGGTCCGGTGTCGAGATTCCCGAGGTGGACCCTGGGAGTCTATGGTGGCCGCACACCCTCCGGCAAGTCCGGCCGCCGGCCGGCCGCCCTCCGCACCGCGGAGCCCCGCACCCCCAGGAGCCGCCGTGGACCACCGCCCGTCGCCCGAGCAGCCCGCCGCCACGTGGATGAGCGAGCAGGAGTTCGACGACGCCGTCTCCGCGGCCCTCACCCGCATCCCGGACGAGCTGGCACGGCTGCTGACGAACGTCGTCGTGGTGGTGGAGGACGAGTACGAGCCGCAGCGCTGGGAGGACCCGGCCACCGAGCTGTTCGGCCTCTACGAGGGCGTGCCGCTGACCGAGCGCGCCGAGTTCGCGTGGCAGATGCCGGACCGGATCGTGGTGTTCCGCGGCCCGCTCACCCGCCACTGCACCTCCCGCGCCGAGCTCGAGGACGAGATCACCGTCACCGTCATGCACGAGGTGGGGCATTTCTTCGGCATCTCCGAGGAGCGCCTCCACGAGCTCGGCTGGGGCTGAGCGCCGGTCAGGACTCCGGCTGGTCCTGGACCGGGCCGAACGAGGCGCGGCGGCCGAGGCGGACGTCCTCGCGGAACGGGACGACGAGCACCGGGCCCTTCGCGTGGTCCGCGACGCCGCGGCTCGTGGAGCCGACGATCGCACCGGCGAAGCCGCCCAGACCGCGCGTGCCCACCACGGTGAGGCGGGCGGTGGCGGTCTGGTCCACCAACACGTCCACGGGGGTGCCGTCCACGAGCTCGGTGAGGACCTCGAGGCCGGGGAACTCGGAGCTGATCCACGCGGCGCCGGCGTCGAGACGCTCGCGCAGCTCCCGCTCGCGGGCCTCCTCGTCCAGGCTGACGGCCAGCCACGCGGCGTTCGCGCCCAGGGGCGGGACGGCGCACACGAGCTTCAGCGGGGCCTGGCGGAGGCGGGCCTCCTCGGCGGCCTCGAGAGCGGCGGCACGGCCCTGCTCGGAACCGTCGACGCCCACCACGACGGCGGTCCTGTCCCCCGCGCGGCTGGCCTCGACCCCGGCGGGGATGAGGGCGACCGGGCAGTGCGCGTGGCCGGGCAGCGCGGCGGCCACCGAGCCGAGCAGGCGGCCCATGAAGCCGCCGCGGCCGCGCGCGCCCGAGACGAGCAGGGAGGCCTCGGCGGAGAGCTCCACGAGGACGCCGGCCGCGTCCCCGATCTCCACACGCAGCTCCGGACGCACCCCGTCGGCGTCGAGCTTGCCGGCGACCTCCTCCAGGAGGGCCTGCACGCCCTCGCGGAGGCGGGAGTCGTCCAGGACGGCGCCGCCGGCGTCCGCGCCGTAACCCCAGTACGCGGGGATCGAGTAGGCGGTGACGAGGGTCAGCGGCTCGCCGCGCAGGCCGGCCTCGCGCTGGGCCCAGCGGGCGGCGGAGACGGACTGGTCGGAGCCGTCCACACCCACCAGGACGCCGAGCGGTGCGTCCTCACGGCGGGTGGCGGCGGGCTGGGTCTGGGCGGACATGGCGACCTCCTCGAGTCGGACTCGACGGGCCCCGGGCGGACCCGGCCGAGTGCCTCCAGTCTACGCCTCGGGGCCCGGGACGAGTCCCGTGATCCCGGGCGCGACGCCCGCGGGGAAGCCGCGTGGATCCTCCGCGAGCCGGGCCGGGAAGGCGTCCATGCGCAGGGCACGGGCCAGGCGGTCGCGGGGGTCGGAGCCGGGCGGGGCGTCCGCGGCGGGGCGGGCCACGGGGGCGTCCGAGGCCGCCACGATGACGTTGCCGCGGCGCCGCCCCTTGAGCATGGGCGGATCCGCGATCACCTCGACGTGCTCGAACGCGGCGACGACGGCGGCCACGTCCGCCCGCACCGACGTCAGGTCCGGCCCGCCGCCCACGTTGAGCACGTACAGCCCGCCCGGGGCGAGGACCCGCGCGGCGGCGCGGGCCGCGTCCAGGCCGGTGAGGCCCGGCGGGGTGATGTGGCGGGCGCCGGTCAGGTCCGTGGGGTCCGGGGCGAAGACGTCGCGGATGATCAGGTCGCGGCTGGCCGGGTGGGCCGTGGCCAGGACCTCGGCGGCGTCGGCCACGCGGATGCGCAGGGCCGGGGCGCGGGGCAGGCCGAAGCGCTCGCGGGCGAGGGCGGCCAGGCCGGCGTCGATCTCCACCGCGGTCTGGTGGGAGCCCGGGTACGCGTGGTCCACCCAGCGGGCGAGCGCGCAGCCCGCGCCGCCCAGGTGCAGGGCCCGCAGGGGCGTGGGCTCCGGCCAGTGCGCCCGGACGGCCGCGGCGGCCCAGCGCATGTACTCGAAGGCCATGCGCTCGGGGCGCTCGGGGTCCAGCGGCGAGGACTCGACGCCGTTGACGTAGAGGATGAACGCGCCCGGCTCGAAGGCGTCCTCGCGGATCTCGGCGGTGCCGTGGGTGATCGCGTGGACGCCCGGCTCGATCCCAGCGGGGCCGGCGGATCCTCCCGCGACCCGGCCCCGGCGCGCCGACGACCGGCGGCTCACGCCGCACCGCCGTCGTGCGGGAGACGGCGCACCATCAGCTGCTCGTGCAGGCCGGCCCACGGGCCGGTCATCGGCTCCGGCGCCCCCACGGCCGCGAACCCGTGCTTGGCGTAGAACGCCACGGCCCGCGGATTCTCGGCGAGGACGCGCAGCATCGCGGGACGCTCCCCGACGACGGCGTCCAGCAGGCGCGCTCCCAGACCGGTGCCGTACGCCTCGGCCAGGACGTAGAGCACCATGAGCTCCACATCGGGCAGGTCGGCGGGCGATGCGGCCGCGTCGTCCGCGCCCGTCCGGCCCGTCTCCGCCGCCGAGCGACGCGGGCCCGCGAGCGCCACGCCGAGCAGCCGGCCGCCGTCGTCGGCGACCCAGAGGTCCCGGTCCGATCCGATCAGCGCGGTCCACGCGGGCACGTCCTCCGGGATCCGGGCCTCGACCGCGTCCAGGTACGCGGACGGCAGGAGCGCGCCGTAGGCCTCCCGCCACGACCGCGCCTTGACGCGCAGCAGCGCCTCGACGTCCCCGGGGGCGGCGGGGCGCACGGTCACAGACTCAGGCACGGGCTGCTCCTCTGGGCCGCCGGCGCGGCGGCCATTTCTCGAACGAAAGCGCCTCGACACGCCGCCGTTTCTCGAACGAAAGCGTCCGGGGGCAGCGGGGAGGGGGGTCACCCGGCGTCGCCGTCGCGCGGGGCCGGGGCGGCGCGCCGCCCCTCGTCCTCGGCGAGGGCCGACTCGAGGCGCTCGAGCTTGCCGTCCAGCTCGCCGGTGCGGCCGGGGCGGATGTCCGCCTTCAGCACGAGCGAGACGCGTGTGCCGTACGGGGACACGGCGTCCACGGCGGCGCGCACGACCTCCATCACCTCGTCCCACTCCCCCTCGATCTCGGTGAACATCGAGGAGGTGCGGTGCGGCAGGCCGGAGGCGCGCACCACGGCGACGGCGGCCGCCACCGCCCGGTGCACGGACGCGGTGTCCGCGTCGCCGGGCAGGTGCTCGGCGTCGGCGGGTTGGCCGGAGGGGGCGACGGAGAAGGCGACGATCATGGCACCAGTGTGCCCCGCCCCCGCCGCCGGCTCACCCCCCGAGCACCGGCTGCAGGGCCTTGATCAGCTCGTTCACGCCGATCGCCACGAACACGGCCGCGGTCAGGCCCAGCAGGGTGTTGCGGACCCAGCCGTTGCGGAACTGCCGCGGCACGTCCTTCGTGTTGTTGAGGAACAGCAGGGTCACGGCCAGGAACGGCATGAACAGGGCGCCGAGCGTGCCGTAGAGCAGGATCAGGAAGATCGGCCGGTCCAGGAACAGCAGCGCCATGGGCGGCAGGGTCAGCCACAGCAGGAAGAAGCGGCCGGGCTTCGAGGACAGCGACGGCGCGTCGTCCTGGTCCAGCTCCTCGGCGGGCCGGCGGAAGTTCGTCCAGAAGTCCGCGAACATCAGCGAGACGCCGTGCCACACGCCCAGCAGGGAGGAGAAGGACGCGGCGAAGAATCCGATGAGGAACACCGTGGACCACGCCGAGCCGTAGCGCTCGGCCAGCACGTCGCCGACGTCGAGCAGGCCCTTGTCGCCCGAGGAGATCGCCAGCCCCGCCGAGTGCAGCAGCTCCACGCCCATGACCATGGTGGCGATCACGAAGATGCCCGTGAGGATGTACGAGGTCGCGTTGTCGAACCGCATGACCTTCAGGTACTTCGGGACGTTCCAGCCCTTCTCGCGCAGCCAGTAGCCGTAGGCCGCGAGCGTGATGGTGCCGCCGACGCCGCCGGCCAGGCCGAGCACGTAGAACATGGCCTGGGGATCGCCGGAGGGCAGGCGCGGCACGAGACCGGCGAGGATCTCGCCCAGGTTCGGGGCCGTCAGCGCCGCGGAGAGCAGCACCGTCACGAACATGACGCCGATCAGCACCGTCATGAGCCACTCGATGAGCCGGTACCTGTCCAGCCAGACCAGCCCCAGGCCGATCAGGCCCGAGGCGATCGCGAACACCTTGCTGTCCACCCCGGGGAACAGCGCCGCGAGCGGCAGGGCGGTGGAGGACATCGCCGTCGCCCCGTACACGATGCCCCAGATGAGGATGTACGGGCCGAAGTACCAGGACGTCCAGGCCCCGAGGGTGCGCCAGCCCTGGAAGATCGTCTTGCCGGTGGAGAGGTAGTAGCGGCCCACGCCCTCCACGAGCACGATCTTGAAGATCACGCCCAGCACCACGGCCCACAGCAGCATGTAGCCGTAGCGGGAGCCGGCGGTCAGGGTGGCCACCAGGTCCGCCGCGCCCACGCCCGTGGCCGCGGCGACGATGCCCGGGCCGAGGGAGTTCCAGCGCGGGCGGATCGGCGTCTCGTTCAGTTCGGCGTCGGTGAACCCGACGATGTCCGGGTTGTGCACGGGGCGCCCGGGGTCGACGGCGTGGGCCATGGGATGCTCCTGCGATCGGGGATGCGAGTGATGCAGCAAGTATCACGCACGGGGGCGACGCCGCTCACATCCTTCCGCGGTGCTTCACACGTGCGTCCCGTCCGCCTCCACCGCGATGCCCAGCTCGTTGCCCGGGATCGAGGCGAGCAGGCGGCGGGTGTACGGGTGCCGGGGGTTGGTGAAGACCTCCTCCGAGCTGGCCGCCTCCACCACCTCGCCGTCCTTCATGACGCACACGTAGTCGGAGATGAGCCGCACCACCGCCAGGTCGTGCGAGATGAACAGGTAGCTCAGCCCCAGCTCGTCCTGCAGGCGGCGCAGCAGCGTGAGGATCTGGTCCTGCACGAGCACGTCCAGCGCGGAGACCGGCTCGTCGCACACGATCAGCTCGGGGTTCAGCGCGAGCGCCCGGGCGATCGCCACGCGCTGGCGCTGTCCGCCCGAGAGCTCGGCGGGGTACCGGCGGTGGAAGTGGGAGGGCAGGGCCACCTGGTCCATGAGCTCGAGCACGCGCGCCCGCCGCTGCCTGGCGTTGCCCCGCCGGTACGTCTGCAGCGGCTCCTCGATGATCCGGCCCACCGT